>OMCT01000221.1_pt1 | contig 47283 bp, 45 predicted proteins | sample 1674301 | NCBI WGS metagenome assembly OMCT01 (sample SAMEA103958158, study PRJEB25191) | human gut metagenome
ATGCTTACTTTGCAGACCAAATCAGATTTTTGGAGAAATTGATTATTAACGCTAAATCAAAATAACAAAATGTTGTATCCATTATTAATTATCTTAATGTTGATTGCATCTGTCTTGATGTGTTTCATTGTATTAATCCAGAATTCAAAAGGTGGAGGTCTGGCTTCAGGCTTTTCTTCTTCCAATGCAATTATGGGCGTACGTAAAACAACCGATTTCTTGGAAAAAGCAACATGGACGTTGGCTGCAGCTATGGTCGTATTCAGTGTTGTTGCTGCTTATACGGTTCCAACTTCTTCCAGCAAAAGCGGTGATGTTATATTGGAACAGGCACAGCAGGAAGAAAAGACAAATCCGTATAATATGCCCGTAGGTACAAGCGCACCTCAAACTGATGCTCCTGCTACTACTACACCTGCTCCTGCTGCTTCTGATTCAGCAGCCAATTAATTACGGGGGAAATAATTACTCTACGGTGTTTGGCATCGTAGAAGTGTCGAATGTAAAACTTAGGCACGGACTACATGGATTTAGGACAGTTTTTTATCCTTTTTCACTGTAATCCGTGCCTATTTTATATCTGTTTGTCTATAAAGTCGGATGGCGAGCTTTCTTTTTTGTAGAATAACAGAAAAGACTTGTTTATTTTCCCTATTTTTGTGACTCAATAAATTAACTAATAACATCCTAATGAAATGATGACATCTGAAAAAAAACTCCAGACGCTGCGCGATTCGGCGGCTATGCGCTGGATGGTACTGCTCTTCTTGGCCTTTGCCATGTTTTGTTCATACATCTTTATGGACATTCTTTCACCTATTAAGGACTTGATGCAATCTACACGTGGCTGGGACTCGACGGCTTTTGGTACTATGCAGGGTTCTGAAACTTTTCTGAATGTTTTTGTATTCTTTCTGATTTTTGCCGGTATCATTCTGGATAAGATGGGGGTGCGTTTTACCGCACTGCTTTCCGGTGTCGTGATGCTGGTTGGTGCCACTATTAATTGGTATGCTGTGACCGAAGGCTTTCAGGGTAGCGGACTGGAGGACTGGTTCAATAATCATCTGAATTACATTCCGGTATTTGATGAGTTGGGTATTTCTCCTTTCTACAGAGGTATGCCGGCTTCTGCTAAATTTGCAGCTATAGGCTTTATGATTTTTGGTTGTGGCGTCGAGATGGCCGGTATTACGGTTTCCAGAGGAATCGTTAAGTGGTTCAAAGGGCGTGAGATGGCTTTGGCAATGGGCTCGGAGATGGCTCTTGCCCGCTTGGGAGTTGCCACTTGTATGATCTTCTCCCCGGTGTTTGCCAAGTTGGGTGGCGATATTGACGTTTCTCGTTCGGTAGCGTTTGGCGTAGTCTTATTAATGATTGCTTTGATTATGTTTATTGTCTATTTCTTCTTGGACAAGAAACTTGACGCGCAGACCGGCGAGGCAGAAGAGAAGGACGATCCGTTTAAAATATCCGATTTGAAGAATATTCTTGTAAGCGGTGGTTTCTGGTTGGTTGCTTTGTTGTGTGTACTCTATTATTCTGCAATTTTCCCTTTCCAGAAATATGCGGTAAATATGCTTCAGTGTAATTTGGTGTTCACTGATGTTCCCGCCGATTCATTCTGGGCAACCAATGCGGTGACCGTCATTCAGTATTGTATCATGCTGGTAGTTGCTGCCGCTGCTTTTGCCAGCAATTTCTCGAAGCGCGTCAGCATGAAGTACGGTCTGTTGGTTGTTGCTGCTGTGGCTTTGGTCGTATTTTGTTATATGGGATATATGCGTCAGAGTGCTGAGACAGTCTTTGCTGTATTTCCTTTGTTGGCTGTGGGTATTACACCTATTTTGGGAAATTATGTCGATCATAAGGGAAAGGCGGCTACAATGCTTGTCATTGGATCGTTGCTGCTGATTTTCTGTCATCTGACTTTCGCCTTTATCTTGCCTCAGTTCAAGGATAATGCCATCGGCGGTGTAGTCATTGCTTATCTGACAATTCTGGTGTTGGGAGCCAGTTTCTCGTTGGTACCTGCTTCTTTGTGGCCAAGTGTTCCCAAGTTGGTCGATGCCAAAATCATCGGTAGTGCCTATGCGTTGATCTTTTGGATTCAGAATATCGGTTTGTGGCTTTTCCCTCTTCTGATTGGTAAGGTTCTTGATCGTACCAATCCGCAACTGGTGGCCGATCTGAAGAATGGAGTGATTACGCCTGAAGAAGCTGCCGTCTCTTACGATTATACAGCTCCGCTTGTGATGCTGGCATGTTTAGGTGTGGCTGCATTGATTCTTGGTTTTGTTCTGAAAGTCGTTGACCGTAAGAAAGGACTCGGTCTGGAAGAACCTAACATTAAAGAATAACGCTATGTCGGAGAAAAAAGACAGAATCAGTCTGTTGGATGCCATTCCGGTTCGTAGCGAACAAGTAAAAACAGAATGGAAAGGCGAGTACATTGTACTCGCCTTTCCTCGGTTTAAAAAAGCATGGATGCGTCGTTATTTATTGCCAAAAGGACTTTCAGCGGATATACATGTGACGCTGGAAGTACATGGAACAGCAGTCTGGCAGCTTATTGACGGTCAGCGTACCGTGAAAGAAATTATAGAGCTGCTGGCCATTCACTTTTCGGCAGAAGAAGATTATGCTCCTCGTGTAACTGCCTATATGATGCAGTTACACAAAGATGGCTTCATTCGCCTCTGCTTACCTTCAGCAACCCGCCGGTGGTAGTATCAAATAGCACTTGAGTTACGCTGTTTTTGTTGAACAGATCTGGTGACAGATATTCTGTTGTACCAAACTGGCTGATTGGCAATTCATCTTCAAATAAAGTCTGTTGCTTATAGATTATTTCGATTTTAGCCCTGCCTGGAGCGTTGTAGGCTATTCCTTCGATTTTCTTTTTGCTGTCCTTCTCATCAAGAGGTGGGATATTGATTGTTTTCAAGTCTGTGATGTTGATATAGACAGGCTCACCGGCCAGATTTCTGCTGTCGATCACTCCTAAGCGGGTGGAGAATCGTACAGCCACAGTATGATCCATTTCTTGCGGAACGACACGCACGGTATAAGTTTTGGATTGCTCAATCGTTTTCCCTGTAAACATCTCTGTCAGGGATTTTTCCTGCAGGGTCAGGTTGTCGAGCATCAGTTTGAGCTGTTCGCCGTCCTTAGGCATATTGTCGGCTTCCCCTCTTACCAAGGCGTTCTTGCTTTCGCGTATGTTGTAGATTTCCTGAGCGACGAGTTCGGCCATCTTTGCGGTAGAGCTTGCCATTAATATTTCTTCGGTCAGGAAGGTGCGCGGATCTGCCGATTGAGTAACTACGTTGATGGTGGCAGAAGCAGGTTCTTTCTTTTCCGTTCCGCTATAGGGCATATTGATAGAGCGTACAATGCCATCCTCGGTTAATTCCATGAGAGGTGCCACCGTCTTATCTTTCATTTTTACGAAATAGACTTTTTCCTTGTCCGGCATACCGATGGCTGCTGTCTCTATTTTGTCCAGTGTCCAGTATTCCCTTGATATGGGTGATACGTCGGTCAGCTTCAGGAATTGTTCGGCATATTTGCAGAATTCTCCGGGGGTATATGTATGTTTGGTAGCTACAATCGTCAGTTCGATTTCGGTCTTAGGCAGCAGGTAAGTCACTCCGTAGTCTTTACCTCGCATGACACCGACTGTGACTTCTGTTTGTGCATAGGCGCCGGTGGCGAGTAGCATAAGTCCGGCAAGTTGTATGATTCTCTTTTTCATAAAAGGATGTTTAATGATACTTAATGAACAAAGTTAATGAAGTTCTTTGTTGTACAGCATTTCTTTACGAAAGATTAACGTACAAACTGGATGCATACAGGCTTGTCGATAACGATATCCTGACGGCTGTCTTCCAACATTCCTGTTGTTTCGTTACGCCGATATACTTGTATCACGTGGCTGTCGCGGCAGGCTACCAGAAGGAACTTTCCATTCGGAGTGATGTTGAAGTTGCGGGGATGGATGCCGGTGGGCTGATAACCGACCTTGGCCAACATTCCGGTCTGTTCATCAACGGCAAAGATGGCAATGCCGTCACCTTTCAGTCGATTGGATGCATAGAGGTATTTCCCGTCCGGACTCAGGTGGATATCAGCACTGCCACGTGCGGCAAGCGTGTCGGCTGTGATGGTTTGTAGCTGTTTCAGACAACCGTCGTGGTAGCTATAAGCTATAATCTTACCTGACAGCTCGTTGATGAGGTAGGCGTATTGACCGTTAGGACTGAACGTCAGATGGCGCGGTCCGGATCCCGGAGCTACTTCAGTAGCTTCGGCCGAAAGATGCGGAACGATATCTTTGGGATGAAGAACGAAGCGCAAGATGCGGTCGGAACTGAAATCGGTGGCAAAAATGTATTTTCCGTCGGGTGAGAACAGGGCACAGTGCATGTGGGGATCGCTTTGTCTTTCCGCATCTGCGCCATGGGCCAATCCTTCGAACAACGTGTCAACCGGCTCAATGCTGCCGTTGCTGCGTAGCGGGAAGACGGACATGGAGCCTCCCGAATAGTTGGCAGTAAGCACTTCCTTGCCATTGGTTGATATGTAGCAAGGACCGGTTCCTATGGTGGGTTCTGAATTGAGCAGGCGCAGCTCTCCGCTGTCTTTGTCGAAGGCCAGTGCATAAACGGCCGATTGTTTTCCGCCCATCTCGCTGACGGCATAAACAAATTTCCCGTCTTCGGAGGTAGTCAGATAGGACGGGTTGGGAAGTTCAAAGGTACTGAGTGCCGTGGCAGTCCCAGTCTCCTGATTGAAGCGGAAGGTGTAGATTCCCTTGCTTTCACCATCGGTAAAGGTACCTACCAGCATGGCTATTTCGGCAGGCTCTTCGTTGGCAGGGCGTTGAGACATGCAGGCACCGCAGAGCAACATGATCATGCAATAAAGAAGTTTTCTCATCGTTTTATTCCTGATTTATGAGTTTGAATCGCATTTATTCTTTGAAGTATTTCTTCATTCCTTTCGTGGAGAACGTCTTGAATTTCCCGTCGTTGTCGCTGTAGATGAAGTAGGCATCAATGTCGGGGTGAGCGTTGGCAAAGCGTTCGGCTTCTTCCAGTCCCATTACCATAAAGGCTGTGGCATAGGCATCGGCACTCATGCAGTCGCGCGCAATTACCGTGGCCGACAGGATGCTGTGCTGTACGGGATAACCGGTACGCGGATCGATGGTGTGGGCGTATTTTTTCCCGTCTTTATAGTAGAAGTTGCGGTAGTTTCCCGAAGTGGCTATTCCTACGTTACTGATTTGCAGCACGGTCTGCAGTTCCTGGTTGATGGCCAGTGAGTCGTCTATCGGTTTGTTGATGCCGATTTTCCAAGGAGTATTCTGTGGATTACTGCCGTGCACTACGACTTCGCCTCCTATATCCACCATATAGTTCTGAACACCTTTCTTCTCGAGCAGCTGTGCCACGATGTCCACAGCATATCCTTTGGCTACGGCACTGCATGTCAGCATGATGCGTGGATCCTGCTTGATCACCTTTCCATCGGCTGCCAGCCGGACTTTGGTATATCCGGTCAGTTCCAGCAGGCTGTCTATCATGAGCGAGTCGGGAAATTCCCCTTGTTTGAATCCAAAGCCCCAGGCATTGACTAACGGGGCTACAGTGATGTCGAATGCTCCGTTGGTTTCTTTGGATATCTCCATGCTGCGTCGGAAGACGTTGGTGAAGAAGGTGTCGGGTACGATGTCTTCGTTCCGGTTGATCCGGGTGATGGTAGCTGTATCGTTGAAGGGGGACAGGGAGCCATCGAAACGTTTTAGTTCGGCCTCAATCTCGGCATGCAGGTTTTGTTCACTCTGGTAAGTGATGTTGTATATGGTTCCGAATATCTGTCCGCTGTCTTTCTGATAAGGGATGACGCGGTTGTGTCGGGCCAATATCCAGATGGTTCCCAGTACGAGCAGGGCAATCCATAAAAAGTTTCTTTGCATTTTCTTTTCCATACGTTTTTCCTTTCGTTTGAAATTTGAATGTGTTTATCCGAAAAACAGATGTTCTATCAGTATTTTGGTTCCTATGGCAATGAGGATGATACCTCCCCACATTTCTGCTTTCAGCCGGCGGGCAATGCCACATCCGAAACGGATTCCGAATATCAGTCCTATCGTCGAAAGAGCAAACGAGACGAAGCCGATGATACCGATCGGGTAGAGGATACCGCTGATGCCTTTGATGCCCAGAAATGCGAAAGATACTCCTACAGCCAGTGCGTCGATGCTTGTTGCTACAGCCAGTGCCAGAACCACTTTCAGGCTGGTGGGGTCGTATTCGTGCCGGCATTCTTCGTCTTTGAAGGATTCGCGGACCATTCGTCCCCCTAAGAATGCCAGGATGGCAAATGCTATCCAATGGTCGATGCTTTTGATGAGGTGGCTGAACATGCTTGCACCTATCCATCCTATAAAGGGCATCAGCGCCTGAAAGAATCCGAAGAAGAATGCCATTACCAGCATGGGACGCCACCGGATGCGTTTCAGGATAATTCCGCTGGCTATAGATACGGCGAAGCAATCCATTGCCAGGCCGGCAGCCAGCAGCCAGATTTCCAAGTTAGTCATAGTCTATCTGTATGTTATTATTGTCAGAGGAATAATCGTATATCACAACTTAGCTTCCTGAAAGCCGGTCTGTTTTCAGAAAGGCAATTTGTAAGTGATGGTATATACCACCCCTATGGTACTTGAACCGTATTTTCCGAATCCGGGCACATAGGACGGGTCGCCATACGTTCCGGTAGTGGCCGACAGTTTGTACTTCATGCGTATCGACCATCCCATGTGCAGGTTTTTCCATATATTGGCTCGGACGCCCAAGCATATTTCTATCCATTGCATGGTTCCTTTCATTCCGGTGTAGTTGTAGGGCAGACTGCCGCCCCAGATGTCATCGGTCAGATTCGGATTGCCTACGCCTCCACCGTAGATGGGGTCGTCCAGTCCCAAGGCCTCAATGTCGTATTTGAAGTTGGTGATTCCGTAGCGTGCACCTACTGTGAACAGTTGTCCGTGCTGTTTCTTGTAGAGGGCATTATAATCCAGTCCGATGCGCAGATAGGGAGCCTGTGTCTTGTATCGGATACCCAGGTCGCCGCTTTCGTTACTGCTTCCGTAACCTAATTCGAGGGTGGGGAAGAAGCGGTGTTTCAGATCCACGTCGATGGCTACTTCGGAACTGATGTTGTCTCCACCCAGCACTTTGCTGCCGATTCCCCATAAGTCAACTCCTATCGAGATGCCGTTGTAAAGCGGATATTGAGGTCCTTCCTTCTCGTCCTTCTTCTCCTTTTTCTGTATCTTTTGCTTTGCAGCGGCCTGCATATTGGTGTTTTGTGCACCAATCGGTACCGAAAGCAGCAGACAGAGCAGCAGACTAATAGAATAACTTAACATTTTCTGTACCATAGATGCTGGCTTCGGGGGTTGAAATATAAATTGAGTCGAGTACGTGACGGGTATAGCTGCAACCAGTAAGGGATTGCTTCATCTGATAACCGCAGTCCATCGAGAGGAAGTAAGGCGTGTTGGTATGCCTGAAGATAATGGTGTCGGTTTGCTCTGCGCTGTAGCGGAACACCAGCACGGTCGAGTCCTCGGTATATCTCAGCGGTAGTGTCAGGTCTTTTACTTCCTTTTGGTTGTTGACGATGACGGAGTCGGTGCCGAAAGCAGTGATGGTAAGCGAGTCGAGCGTATCTTTATCCACCATGTTGGTTTCGGCATTGATGGTGTAAAGTTTGCAGTTGAGCATGGCACGGGCGGCTTCCGAGCAGTCGGCCTCTTCCGAACAGGAAAGGATGCTGCCTGCTACGGGAAGCAGCACGGCACAAAGAATGATGATATGAACGAGTCTTTTCATTGTCAGATGGTTTTCTCTATTTGGTATTTGTTGCGTTCGGGGGCATTGCGCGATATCAGTTCGCCCAGGAAGCCGGCTACGAACAGCTGGGTTCCGATGATCATCGAAGTCAGTGCCAGGAAGAAGTAGGGCGAATCGGTCACCAGGCGGTAAGGCATGCCGTTGTGCATGTAATACAGTTTGCTGGCTCCTACGATGATGACGGCAATGAAGCCGAGCACAAACATCAGCGAGCCCAGCAGGCCGAAGAAGTGCATGGGTTTTATACCAAAGGTCGAAAGGAACCAGAGGGAGATGAGGTCCAGATAGCCGTTGACGAAACGGTTCAGGCCGAATTTGGTTTTGCCGTACTTGCGTGCCTGGTGATGCACTACCTTTTCGCCGATTTTGGTGAAGCCGGCGTTCTTGGCCAAGTAGGGGATATAGCGGTGCATTTCGCCGTAAACCTCGATGTTTTTGATGACATCCTTGCGGTAGGCCTTCAGGCCGCAGTTGAAGTCGTGCAGGTTTTTGATGCCCGACACTTTGCGTGCAGTGGCATTGAACAGTTTGGTGGGAAGGGTCTTCGACAGGGGGTCGTAGCGTTTCTTCTTCCATCCCGAGACGAGGTCGTAGCCGTCTTGTGTAATCATGCGGTACAGTTCGGGAATTTCGTCGGGGCTGTCCTGCAGGTCGGCGTCCATGGTAATGACCACATCGCCTTGTGCCTCAGCAAAGCCACAGTACAAGGCTGGCGATTTGCCGTAATTCCGGCGGAACTTGATGCCTCGCACTACGTCCGACTGGGCTTTCAGTTGTTCGATGACTTGCCAGGAGTGGTCGGTGCTTCCGTCGTTGACGAAGATGACTTCGTACGAGAATCCGTTGGCCTCCATGACCCGCTTGATCCAAGCGAAGAGTTCGGGCAGGGATTCTTCTTCGTTATATAAAGGGACTACAACAGAAATATCCATTTGTGTACGATTTTTATATTAGTATATTTTAGGTTGTCTATAAAACTTTGTTTTTTACTTTTTTACACTGTTGCTTCGTTCTTCGGCCTTTTCATCACAAACAGGGCTGTAGGCAACGCGAGCAGCGCGCAATAGAAGATGTTCTGCGACATCAGCTGGAAGGTGATGTCTATCGGACTGAGGGCGCGTATGGAGTCGAGTGCCTCGTTCAGTTGCTTCAGGTATTCTTCTATCCCGGGCACGTTGCTGCCGGCAAGGCTGTCAAGCAAGGTTGCGTAGGTGTCGAGTATGAAGCCGTGGTCGATGTAGCGGAAATAAATGTAATGTGCCACGGCGACCAGCAGGGCGGAAAAAATATACATCGATACCGTGAACAGCCAGGCGGGCAGGAAGCTGATGGTTCCTCCGCAGGCCTGGTTGCGGTACAATTTTGCGTAATAATAGCCCATGAAAGGCACGCACAGCGTAAGGCCCATGAACAGGAACGACAAGAAGGGCAGGTTGTATTTCAGCCCTAAGGGGAAAAGGATGAACTTCAGTATCCAGAATGCACCCATGTAGGTGCCGAATAGCATTGCATATCGTTGCATGTAACCTTTGTTTTCTGCCATTAGTATCACTAAAAAATGTCGTACGGATGTCTTCTCCTCCGAAGGGGTATCCGTCGTGGAAATAATGTTGCAAAGTTACAAATATAGTTGGATAGAATGCTATGCAGGCTGTAGATTTTTAATAAATTAGGGGAATGGGGAGGGGAAAAGAAAAAGCGGATGATGCTTCGTTGCATGATCCGCTTTTTTGAGCCTCTTGTCGGATTCGAACCAACGACCCCGAGATTACAAATCACGTGCTCTGGCCAACTGAGCTAAAGAGGCGGGTGGGTAAGCTTACTATATCGCGCCGCTACAACCAACTACCTTTGCTGCGATCAAGCCCTGGAGGATTCGAAGGGAGCTGGCCGTATAGGACTTACCCGTTTTTGTTTTGCGGTTGCAAAGGTACGCATTATTTTCAATTCTGCAATAGGTTGAGAAACTTTTTTCGTGATAGCTCGAAAAATAACGCTCAGAAGCCCTTCTGAGTGGGCTTGTCCCTGATGGGCTTTCAGCGTGGGCCGTTGCCGATAAGGACGCCTCCGAGCAGTGCGGCGGCTACTCCAAGTGTCACACTCAGGACGACGTAGAGAAGAAACAGTCCGTGCAATCCTTGTTTTAGTAAGATGAGGCTGTCGTTGCTGAACGTCGAGAAGGTGGTGAATCCGCCGCAAAGGCCTGTGGTGAGCAGAAGCCGTATGTCGGTGGGCAGGTTGAAGCGGGCGGAGAGGGCGTAGAACAAGCCTATTAGGAAACTACCGACAATGTTGACGGTGAAAGTGGCCCAGGGGAAGTTGTAAGGGACAATCCGTTCGTGCAAAGCCAGTTGCACGCAATAGCGCAGCACGCTTCCCGTGCCTCCGCCAAGAAAGATACAAATCAATGCTTTCGTCATTTTGATTCTGTTGTTGCTTGTTGGGGTGATAATATAAGTAGTTGTTCCAGAATATATTGCAGTTTCCATCCGTTTCCGCAGCAGGAAACTGCCGTTTCCTCTTTAGGGAACTTTCGTTCCCAGCTTAGGTTACGGGCGTTCCCTCCTTAGGAAACGCCCGTAACTACAGGTGGAAACGGAGGGTAACTCTTGTGGTTGGCGTCAGGCAGTCCGTTTTTCAGTCGTCATTTCTCAAATTGTACGGCTGCCCAGCGGTTCTTTTCCCGATGGTGGATAATGCGCAGCCCGTTCCGTTCGGCTTCGGCGCGGATGACGGGAATGTCTTCTATGTAGAATCCGCTCATCAGCAGGCGGGCGCCGGGGTTCATCCGGGCTATGTAGTGCTGCATGTCGTTCAGCAGGATGTTGCGGTTGATGTTGGCAATCACTACGTCGAACGGGCCTTTGTCGGTCAGGCAGGAAGCGTCTCCCTGGCAGACGTCGATGTTGTCAACGTTGTTCAGGGCGATGTTCTCGAGCGAGTTGCGCACGCACCATTCGTCGATGTCGATGGCTGTGCAGGGGGCGGCTCCACGCATGCGTGCCAAAATGGCAAGAATGGAAGTGCCACAGCCCATGTCGAGCAGTACTTTTCCCTGAAGGTCGGCCTCCAGCAGTTCGCCGATGATGAGGCTGGTGGTTTCGTGATGTCCCGTTCCGAATGCCATCTGCGGATTGATGACGATGTCGTATTCCGCCTGAGGCACGTCGTGGTGGAAAGTGCTGTGGATGACGCAGCGGTTGCCGATGACGATGGGTTGGAAAAAGTTCTTCTCCCATTCTTCATTCCAGTCCTTGTCTTCGGCTTCCGTATAGGTATAGGTAATGGTGGCGTCGGGTAGCGGAAAATCGGCTAAGGCCGCCTTCAGGGCAGCTTCGTCGAACAGGCTTGTCTGTATGTAGGCTGCAATGCCGCCTTCCTGTTCCACAAAACTTTCGAAGCCTACTTCGCCCAATACGGCGGAAAGGACGTCGTTGACTACCTCGGTGCACGGCTCGGTGCGGAAGGTAAACTCTAAATATTTCATAGGAAATGAGATGTTTTGTTAAACTTGCGGCAAAGATACGTGCATTTAGGGAAATCCCTATCAATCTTTGGGGAAAAACTACTTGGCGGGGTGAATTTCGGCATTACCTTTGTAATGCAAAGAAATAGATTGGAAAATAACTAAAATCAGCATCATATGAAAAAGATTGTTTTTTTATCGCTTTTGGCCCTCTGCCTACCTTGGGCATTGGCAGCGCAAAGTATAGATGACGACCTTTACTATGTGCCTTCGAAAAAGCAGGAAGAAAAGCAGGCGCAGGCGAAGCCGGCAAAGACTTCCGAACAGAAGGCGGTAGTAGTAAAGACCGATGCTCCGACTACGACCATCGTATCGCCTAACAGTACGACCGTAGTGGTGAGAGACAAAAAAGGGAACGTCCGCGACGTTGATGAATACAACCGTCGATACGAAGCCGACGATTATGACTTTTCGCAAGAGAACGATACGCTCTACATCGACGAGAAGGAAAAGGACGGGCTGGACGGTGAATGGGTGAACGGATTTGACGGCTCGGCCGATGATTACGAATACGCCACACGCATCATCCGCTTCCGCAACCCGCGTTTTGCCGTCAGCATCAGCAGTCCCTATTATTGGGACATTGTCTATGGCCTGAACTCGTGGGAGTGGAATGTGTATGTCGATGGCCTTTATGCTTACGCCTTCCCGACCTTCAGTAATCCTTTGTGGTGGGATTGGCGCTATAGCTCGTATGGCTGGTGGGGATATCCCTATTATGGCTGGGGCTGGAACAGTTGGTATGGTCCCTATTGGGGCTATGGCTGGGGCGGCTGGCATGGCGGCTGGTATGCCGGTTGGTATGACAGCTGGTACGGTGGCTGGGGATACCCAAGCTATCATTATCATCCGGGCTGGGGATACGGCTCTAATTGGGGCAATGCAGTGACGCAACGCCGTTCGTTTGGAACAAATCGTATAACTGAACGCCGTGGTACGACTGCTACGCGTCGTCAGGCAGTCAATGGTGGACAAACATCCGTACGCCGCAACAGCGCTACTTCGGCTCAGGTACGCCGCAGTTCGACCGGTACGGCAACCCGTCGTGTGGTAGGTACCCGTACTTCGACTTCCGAACGTTCCAGTTCTTCGTCAGTACGTACGGGATCTTCTTCGACCCGTTCCAGTTCTTCCTCGGTACGTTCCGGTTCTACTTCACGCCGTTCTGCCTACACACGGCCAAGCAGTACGCGCAGCAGTTCTTTAGGAGAAAGCACGGGCGGTGTTCGTCGTAGTACCGGTATCTCGACCGGAACTTCATCCCGCAGTTCTTCCACAACTTTCAATCGCGGTTCCAGTTCGTCACCTCGTTCGACCTATTCGAACTCGAACAGCTACAACCGCAGTTCTGAACAGCGCAGTTACTCGACTCCCAGTCGTTCGTCAAGCAGCAGCCGTTCTTCCAGTTTCTCGTCGGGTGGTAGCAGCCGTTCTTCCGGTAGTTTCTCTGGTGGCGGTGGCGGCAGCAGCCGTTCCAGCAGTGGAGGACGCAGAAGATAAGTTTTGAAGTACTGAGACATCTCCGGAAAGGCATCCGAAGCCATCAGAGAGTTTCGGACATAGGACTTATTATGTAAAAATTGAAGTATCAGGTATTGATAAATAAAGATTTGTTAATATGAAAAAGAGACTAATAATAATGGCACTTGCCGTGTTGGCATCGGCTGGTGCAGGGGCACAAACCGTGTACGACGCAATGAACATTGCCCAGAAGGATTTGAACGGAACAGCCCGTTTTGTAGGTATGGGTGGAGCTATGAGTGCCCTGGGAGGCGATATCTCAACCATCAGTACCAATCCGGCCGGTATCGGTATCTATCGCAGCAACGATGCCATGGTGACCATGGGATATTCCATCACTGGTACGGAAAGCAAGTTCGGAGGTAATACCTTCGAAGCAAACAAGAACCGCTGGAGCTTTGATAATGCGGGATTTGTGATTTCCACCAAAATAGGTAATATGACTTCGTTGCGTTACGTTAACTTTGGCTTCAACTATCACAAGTCCAAGTCGTTTTACAAGAACATGACGATGGGCGGCCTGCTGGGGAAAGTAGGCAGTGACTATGTGTCCCAAGTCGCCTCCATGGCAATACAGGCTACCGACGGAGCCTATGCATACTACGAGGATCATCACTCGTACTTGGATTACGGGAAAAGCGGCACCTACCGCAATGACTATGCCGGATGGTTGGGAACTTTGGGCTTTCAGGGCGGACTCTTGTTCGAGGACACCGAAACGGAGGCATACAATACTTATACGCCTTACATTCCCAGCGAGGCTGACGCATTGTTCCTGTCGCGCGAACGGGGTGGGGTAGATGAATACGATTTCAACGTTGCATTCAATGTTGAAGACCGCCTGTACTTTGGTGTGACGTTAGGAGCTTACGCTGTCGATTATAATAAGTATTCATTCTACGACGAGAATTACCAATATACTTGGGAAGACGGAAACCAGTACGAAGAAGGCTATTCGCTGGAAAGCTTCAACCGTATTCACGGAGCAGGTGTCGATCTGAAACTTGGAGCCATCTTCCGTCCGATAGAAGATTCGCCTTTGCGTGTCGGACTGGCTATTCATTCGCCAGTGTATTATAAGCTGACTTACACGACGGGCGCTTTGATGAGCACCGACCTGTATCTGCCGGCCGAAGACGGAAGCGAAGTGATGACCCATACTACGATAGATACGTACAGCGAACTGGGCGGACGGGATATGGATCGCGATTTCGGGCTTCAGACTCCATGGCTGTTCAATGTCAGTTTAGGATATACCGTTGGCAATTTGTTGGCATTGGGTGCCGAGTACGAGTACGAGGATTATTCTTCGATGAAGTTTTTCTATCCCGAAGGTGACGAGATGGCTTGGGAAACCGGTGAGTCTGACCTCTGCCTGAAGGGGGTAAGCACGGTTCGTCTGGGTGCCGAGTTTAAGCCTATACCTGCCTTTGCACTTCGTTTGGGATACAATTTCAGCAGTTCGGCGTTCAAGGAAGACGCTATCAAAGCATTGCCGGCCAACTCCATCAATACCGACACCGACTTTGCCAACAGCGAATCGATGAACACCTTTACGGTCGGTATCGGCTATCGTGGTTCTAAAGTTTATGCCGACCTGGCTTATAAATATAATATGTATAAGTCGAAGTTCTATCCCTTCGTAGATGACTTGGGCGTATTGGCTGCTACTCGCGTGAACAACGAACGCAGTCAGGTGTTGTTTACGTTGGGTATGCGTTTCTAAAGAAAAATAAGTAGCGTTACATTTGCAAATAATCTTCATTCCTTCGGGCACGGAAAACCCGGAAAGCCGGTGAGAAGTTAATCTTCAGGCAAGCTTTCCGGGTTCCGTGCCCGTTTGTTTATGGAAGGGTGGATGGGGGCCATTACCAGTACCAGGCAATGCCGAAAGAGTAGGGAGACATTTCGGGACCTTTATCTTTTTGGAACAGACTGGTGGTAGAATAACGTAAGTACAGGCCGAAGTCGCCATATCCGGCTTGAACCAGCAGGTTGACGCTTACGGGGCGTACGTACATGTCTTTTCCTACCCTTTGTTTTCCTCCTCCGTTGATGTGGGTGAACGATTTCACGCCGTGGCGTATCTCGAACTCCGGTCCGATGTTGAAGAATAGCTTGTCCTCTCTACCCAGTTTCTGTTGCCACTCCATGGTAATAGGAATACGGAAGAAGAAGTGGCGGAGGCGGCTGTTGCTGTAACTGTTTTCCTCATTGCTTTCGGCAAAATAGGCTTGTTTGTCCGTTTTCAGCAGGGCGCGATTTCCGTTGAAACTGAACGAACGGTATCCCCAGTTGACTCCAAAGTTCAGCCCCCAGTGAGGATTCTTTCGGAAGTTGTGGGCCAAGGAGATGATATTGAATCCGAACTCCCACGACCGGGACAAGTTCAGATTGGCAGTTCCGTTGTTGTCGAAGGAAAGGAAGTCACTTCCCATTCGGCTGTATCCGATGAAGAGGCCGGAGTTATGTGGTTCATAGGCATTGTCTTTTTTCTTCGTGGGGATGAAGGGCAAGGCGTCGAGGAAAGTCCGTTTGTCCGGCTCCTCCACACGTTCCAGATAGACGCCTTCGTATATTTCCGTTTCTTTTGAATCTCCGTTGGCAGGCTGTTCTTCATAGATACGGATACGCATGTTACCGCTTCCTTTGCGGATGATGATGGAGTCGCCCTTGGTAGTGACGGTTGCCTGTTGTGGGTAGTTGTTCTGCTGTGCAGCAGCATAGCTTGCTGTCATGGAGAGCAGGCAGGCTAAGATTACATTCTTTGTCTTCATATTGTTTCGTTATGTTTTTGTTTTTACTCAACTTTCGCAAGCTCAAGTTGCAGTTGACAAGCAACAAGTTGACGAGTTAACAAGGCGTTTATAGCGAGCCGTTTCAAGCGGCACTTTATCAAACAGGGAGTTCCAGCCTAGTAGACTCGTTAACTGAAACCTTGTCAACTAATAAGTTGAGCACTTGCGAAACTTAAGGTTTTTATTGTTATTGTTCTTTATATAGCATGTTCATCAGTTCTTCTTCGTTGAGGCTCCCTTCGATGTAAACAAGGGTGGCCGTCGCCTTTTTACCCATTTTGAAGAGGATGTACCGTTGTTCTCCTTTCAGCTCCTGTAGTTGGTAATAGGCACTGCGCAGCACTCCGTCTTCCACCACCTCCTGTGTTTTGCTGACCTGTCCCGACTGTTCTCTGTCATGCTTCAGGCATTTCTGTATTTCGGTCAGGTACGGGGTCACGTCTTTGAAGACGAGGCTTTTGTACTTTGTCATCTTGTAGGATTTCAAAATATTTCCGTTCAGCTCGACCATGGTGACGTTTTGCCGGTTTCCGAACTTGTCGAATAGGGTCGAGATCTGAAGCCCTTCCTGGGCCCGCAGTGTAAAGGCCGAAAGGCACAGAACGGCGGACAGACACAATACATATTTATATAGTAATCTGAAACTCTTCATAACATGTCGTTAAATTAAAATTGAAAAAGTAAATCGTTGACGTCTTCATCGGTCAAGTGAACGTTTTGCAAGGCTTCCATTGCCTTTTCCTTTATGAGCGCTTCGTCGGTGTAGCGCTTTCCGTCGATGATGACGTAGTTTTCGGGAGCTGCCGATACGGGAAACAGCTGCAGGCTGCCTATGAACAGGGCTATCGAGGCGGCTGCTCCTCCCACAATATAGAGCCAGCGGCGATGCTTGAAGAGATACTTCCGTCCGATAAGTTTCTTCTTTCCGGTATCTGTTTGTTCAAGATGGTGGGCTTTGACCTCCTGATCCAGACAAACGAACAGCGGGCGATAGACTTGCAGGTCTTCGGGCACTTCCTCTTCAGTGAAAAAACGCCGGAGTTCCCGTTCCTCTTCGCAGGTAGTGTCCCCATCGAAGTATTTGTTGAGTAATTCATTTATTTTCATTGTTCGTTTCTCCTTTTCTTTGCTTGTATGGTTTGCAGGTATGTATCCCTTACTTTTTTGCGTGCCCGCGACAGGTTGCTCCGTATGGCTTCGGGCGAGCAACCGGTTATTTCTGCTATCTCATCTGTTTCATACTCTTCGATGTCTTTCATTTGAATGATGGTTTGTTGCAACGGAGGTAATGAACGGATGATGGCACGCATCAGTTCTATTTCATCTTTTATCTCCAGCAGACGTTCCGGACTTGCTTCGTGCCCGACGTCTTGTACGCAGTCCAGCGATACGTATTCGTCGATTCGCTTGCTTCGCCTCAGGTCCATGCACTGATTGTGCACCATTGTCATGGCAAAGGCTTCGATGCTCCGGTATTGTTGCAGTTCGTTCCGCAGTTTCCATAGCTTGAGCATGGTTTCCTGCACGACGTCTTCTGCATCATCCGGGTCATCGGTCAGTCTTCGGGCATAGTTTAGCAACTTGCTGCGAAGCGGTAGGACGGCTATTTTGAATTGTTTTAGTTCCATTTTCATTGATAAGACGCACAAAGATGGGAAACGTGACGCCAGAAATGCAATTTTTTTGCCCTGTAATTTACATATACGTAACATTTTCTTTCACTGGCGTTACATCCGGAAAATATTTTCAGGATGGAATATAAACGAAAGTTTCTGTAACAAAATTATGCTGTAAAAGTAGAACATATCAATTATCTTTGTTACACAAATGAGAAAGCATTACGTATATTAATCAATTTAATCACATGAAAACATCTAAACTGAATTTAGAATGGTTGTGTAACCGAAAGGCTGTGACATTACTTGCATGTATGTTGTTGTCTTCCGGAGTTTCACTCGTTGCAAAAGACAAGGCGCCCAAGAATGCGCCGGTGTTTACTAACTTTGTTTATCAGGGCAATGACAAGATTTATAAGGAGAATCCTTTGGAACCTGATGAGTTTTACAATCCGATTCTGCAGGGATGCTATCCTGATCCGAGCATTACGCGCAAGGGGAATGATTACTACCTGATCAACTCTTCGTTTGCCATGTTCCCCGGAGTGCCCATTTTCCATTCAACAGACTTGGTGAACTGGAAGCAGATCGGGCATGTGCTCGACCGCGAGTCGCAACTGAAGGTTGAAGATTGCGGCATCAGTTTTGGTGTGTATGCTCCAGCCATCTCCTATAACAAGAACAATGACACCTTTTACATGGTGACTACGCAGTTCTCGGGTGGCTTTGGCAATATGGTCGTAAAGACAAAGGATCCGATGAAGGGATGGAGCGATCCTATCAAACTGAAGTTTGACGGAATCGACCCTTCGCTGTTCTTTGACGACAACGGAAAGGCTTATCTGGTACACAACGATGCTCCCGACAGAGGAACAGAGCAGTACGAAGGTCATCGGGTCATTAAAATCTGGGATTACGATGTGGAGAATGACTGTGTAGTACCCGGTACCGATAAAATCATCGTAAACGGTGGTACCGATATCAAGAAGAAACCGATCTGGATCGAAGGTCCCCACCTTTATAAAAAGAACGGACGTTACTATCTGATGTGTGCCGAAGGTGGTACGGGCGGATGGCATAGCGAGGTGATTTTTGTGGCAGACGATCCGAAAGGACCTTTCACCCCGGCTCCTTCGAATCCTATCCTGACACAGCGTTACTTCCCGAAAGACCGTGCCAATAAGGTGGATTGGGCCGGACATGCCGACCTGGTAGAAGGACCTGACGGTAAGTACTATGGTGTCTTCCTGGCTATTCGTCCGAATGAAAAGGACATGGTGAATGCCGGTCGCGAAACGTTTATCCTGCCTGTAGATTGGAGCGGCGATTTTCCTGTATTCGAGAATGGTCTGATTCCGTTGGACTGCAAACTGAAATTGCCGAAGGGCGTTGAAAATAAAACTGGAAAAGACGGTTTCTTTCCGAACGGAAACTTCAAGTTCGAAGACAACTTTGCTTCTGACAGCCTTGACCTGCGTTGGATTGGTTTGCGCGGCCCACGTGAAAAATTCATTTCCATTGCCAAGAAGGGTGGACTGCAGATTACTCCGTTCACGACCAATATTAACGAGATGAAGCCGACTTCCACTTTGTTTTATCGTCAGCAGCACAGCAGTTTCTCGGCAGCTACGACATTGACCTTCAAACCCAAAGCTGAGAACGAACTGGCTGGTTTGACCTGCTATCAGAATGAGCGTTTCAACTACGTATTTGGCGTGACGAAAAAGGATAAGGACTATATGCTTGTTCTGGCAAAGACCGCCAAGGGGAAGACTACTGTAGTAGCTTCTACAAAAATCGATGTCAAGACTCCGATCTCCTTGCAGGTTGTTGCCGATGGAAACGACTATCGTTTCAATTACTCAGTAGATGGCGGTGAGTATCAAAACTTGGGTGGAACTGTTTCCGGAGATATCCTTTCTACGAATGTAGCCGGCGGATTTACCGGCAGTTTGATTGGATTGTATGCAACGGTAGCAAACAATATAACGCTGTAAGCTTATGAAAAAACTTTTATTCTCTATCATGCTCCTGTCCTCGGTTTGGGGATACGGAGCACAATGCCCGGCCGCACAGGCTCCGGCAGATACAACAGAATTTGTAAATCCGATGATGTGGGCCGATGTTCCCGATCCGGATGTAATCCGCGTAGGCGACGATTTCTATCTGGTAAGCACAACCATGCACCTGATGCCCGGCGCGCCGGTGATGCACTCGAAGGACCTGGTCAACTGGGAGATTGCCAGTTATGTGTTCGACAAGCTGACAGACACCCCGCGCTACGACCTGAAAGAAGGTACGGCATACGGACGTGGCCAGTGGGCAACTTCCATCCGTTATCATAAAGGGACGTTCTACCTGTATTTTTCTCCCAACGACCAGCCCTATCGTGGATATGTTTATACGACGACCGATCCGTTTAAGGGTTGGAAACTTGCTGCCCGTACGCCGCATTTTCACGATGCTTCGTTGTTCTTCGACGATGACGACAGGGTATATGTCTTCTATGGGACGGGCGAAATGCGTGAACTGAAGCCCGACTTGTCCGACGTAATGCCGGGCAGTAAGCCCATCAAGGTGTTCGAACGCGATGCCAGCGAGAACGGTTTGCTCGAGGGTAGCCGCTTCATCAAGCACGATGGCAAGTATTATCTGCTGATGATTTCCTGGCCTCGGGGCGGGAAGCGTCGTCAGGTATGTTATCGTGCCGACAACATCACGGGGCCTTATGAGAAGAAGGTCATTCTGGAGAGTGATTTCGGTGGCTTCCCCTACGTAGGTCAGGGAACGATTGTCGATGACAGCAAGGGCAACTGGTACGGTGTCATCTTCCAGGACAGAGGTGGAGTAGGACGTGTGCTTACGCTGATGCCTTGCCGCTGGATTGACGGATGGCCGATGTTGGGCGATGAAAACGGTCGTGTGCCCTTGACAATGAAGAAGCCTGTACAGGGCTATCCTACCATTCCTTTGGTGGTAAGCGATTCGTTCGATGGCGACAAACTGGACATTCACTGGCAGTGGAACCACAATCCTGTGAATGATGCGTGGTCGTTGACCGAGCGCCCGGGCTATTTGCGGTTGAAGACTTCCAGAGTGGTCGATAACCTTTTCCTGGCACCGAATACGCTGACCCAACGTATGGAAGGTCCGCAATGTAGTGGAGTTGTCGCACTGGACGTTTCGCACATGAAGGACGGTGACGTCGCCGGTTTCTCGGCGTTCAATGGCGATTCGGGGCTGTTGTCGGTCATTGCCGAAGGCGGCAAACGCTATCTGACGATGTCCACCAATGTAGTTGACTTGCGCGATTCGGACAAAGCGGTGATGGGCGTAGCGGTTGACGAAAAAGAACGTATCGAGTTGAAGCAGAATGTGATCTATTTGCGTGTCGATGCCGATTTCCGTGTACACAAGGACATTGCTACTTTCTACTACAGTCTGGACAATAAGAACTGGAAGAAGATGGGCACTGACTTCAAGATGATATTCGATTATCGCCGATTCTTTATGGGTACGAAGTTTGGCATCTTCAACTATGCGACCAAACAACTGGGTGGTTATGTGGACGTAGATTTCTTTAACTATACCCGAATGAAGTAAGTCGCCGAATCGCACACGAAGAATATTCGTAAAGCAAAGGAAAATGTTAGAAAACAGAAGAGGGTGAGGCCTTAGGCTTCACCCTCGTTGTTTTGTATAAAACCCGCCTTGTCCTTACCCGAAACCCGCCTTGTTTTCAACAAAAACCCGCCTTGTTTTTGTGCAAAACCCGGCTTGTTTTTGCATGAAACCCGCCTTGTTTTGGCTTGAAACCTGGCACGTTTGGGTGCGGGACCTTACTTGGTTGTTTTCTGAGTCATCTTGGCATAAATAATAAGAGCGATGGCTGAGACAGCACCGATGCCGGTAAACCAGTACCAGATGTAATGTGCGTTTGCCGTCGCCGCCTCCCATTCGGCAGCAGATTCGAACAGGGCCGGATCGGGGCAGTAGGCCGTAAGCAGGATGCCCGACAGCCCGAAGCCCAGTACGGATGCCAGGAACGAGTGCAGATGGCTGAAGCCTAAATAAAGTCCTTCTTCTCCTTTGGGAGCCTGCAGCGAAAAGAATTCCATGTAACGCGGAGAGATGAAGCACTCGGCTATGGCCTGAACCGCAATACCGGCAATCATCATTACGGTGATGGGATGCATGCCCATGATATCACCACTGAAGAGGTTTCCGGCAGCCATAATCAGCGCCGACAGCGGGATGAGGAACATGCCCACGGTCATCGAGGTCAAAGCCTTGCGACGTGCCATCAGTCGGGTGACAAGGTTGACCAGCAACACCACGACAAACGGATTGACATTGGCTATCCAGCCCGGACGGGCCGTCTCGCCGGCCATACGGATTACATACTTGGGCATGGTGGCATACATCTGATGTTGAATCATCCAGAAGCCGGTGACAATCAGAATAAGGAGCAGCAGGCGTCCGTTGGTGAATACTTTCCCCAATCCTTTGAAAACCTCGGCCATGCTTTTGCCCTGACCGCTCGTATGGGTTGAGTGGAAAAACAGGAAGATGGTGCCCAACGCGACGAAGCACAGGGTTGCCGACAGAAAGTTGATGTAGATGTATGCCTGGTCGCCTATCACCGAACGGAGCGGGTCAACGAAGCACTTTCCGGTGAAGGCGCCGATATTGACCATCATGTAGAAGATGGAATATCCGCGTGCTCTCGTTTCCGACGTTGTTTCGCGTGCCACCGAAGCCGAAATGATGGACTTGATGAACGAGCCTCCTACGACAAGAATAATCATGATGGGGACGATCAGCATGCGCAAGGGGCTGGTTTCAATGCCCGTAAACTGTGTTTTCTCACCGTACGTCACCAGGCCCGATGATTCGAGCATCAAAGGCAGCATTCCCAAGCCCAGGTATCCGATAGTCAGCAGTGTAAAGGCTATCAGAATGGCTTTCCGATAGCCTATTTTGTCGGCAAAAGCACCGGTAAACATGGGCAGGAAGTAAAGTCCGCCCGAAAACAGTCCGGATATCAGACTGGATTCAAGGTCGTTAAATCCCAATGTGTTGGAAAGGTAGAGGGTAATTACGATAAAGATGGCGTAATAGGCCATACGTTCAAACAGCTCGGAGGCGTTGGCTGTCCAGAAGGCGCGCGAGAATTTGATCATTTTTTAATAAGACTCTTTTTTTATGGTTTGTACAATCATTCGTTTTTCGGACGCAAAGATAGGAAAACTGCGGAGATTTGAAAGGGAGATTGTCGTGAATGGCTTCGTTTTCTTGACTGAACGATTAAGAGTTCGGGAATATTCAGCTGCTAAAGATAGTAAGGAGGAGCGCCGGGTTTCCGATAAGATATAGACTTCGTGGCGGGATGGGTAGATAGAAAAAAGTTCCGGTTCGGAGCCCTGTTGGCAGCGAACCGGAACAATGTTTGTTTATTACTTGAAAGGAATCTGTCGAAAGACTGCTAACCGGAAATTCCTGTTTATTTGAAATAGCGGTTGTACAGACCTTCGAAGCCTTTGCCGTGACGAGCTTCGTCCTTAGCCATTTCGTGAACAGTATCGTGGATAGCGTCCAGATTCAGAGCCTTGGCACGAGTAGCAATACGCTTCTTGTCTTCGCAAGCGCCAGACTCAGCGTTCATTCTCTTTTCAAGGTTAGTCTTGGTATCCCATACGCAGTCGCCCAGCAATTCAGCGAATTTTGCAGCGTGTTCTGCTTCTTCCCAAGCATAGCGTTTGAAGGCTTCAGCTACTTCAGGATAGCCTTCACGGTCGGCCTGACGGCTCATAGCCAGATACATACCTACTTCTGTGCATTCACCCATGAAGTGGTTGTTCAGGTCTTTGATCATTTCATCGTCGCAACCTTTAGCTACGCCGATAACATGTTCGTCAGCAAATGTCAGAGCACCACCGGCTACATTTTCTTCTACTTCTACGAACTTGCTTGCAGGTGCTTTACACAAAGGACATTTCTCGGGAGCTGCGTCTCCTTCATATACGTAACCGCAGACTGTGCATCTAAACTTTTTCATTTTTTTCAGATTTTAAATTAATTAGTTGAAATTGAATTAGTTATTTCTTGTAAGATCAAAATTTTCTTTTTCTTTGCAATGTTTGCATATACCTTTATAATAATAGTGAATCTCGTGTATGCTGTGGCCTTCCATATCTACTTCCTCTTCCGACAGAGTACGGACGGTATTCTTATCCTTCAGGTCGTAGATCTTTCCACACCGTTTGCATAAAAAATGTGCATGAGGAGTGGTATCAGCGTCATAGCATGTATTCCTTTCATCTATTGTCAAAGTTTGAGCCGCCCCTTGTTCACTCAACAACTTCAGTGTATTATATACAGTTGTCTTCGAAAGGGTGGGGATTTCCGGAGAGAGAGCCGTGTAGATCTCGTCCACAGTAGGGTGCGTACGGTGTTCCATCAAGTATTTCATAATTGCTATACGTTGTACCGAAGGCTTGATGTTATGCGTTTGCAACCGCTCTATGATGATAATACTCTCCATATTTCTCTTCAAACTTGTAATAATTACATTTTTAATTCTTTTGCAAAGATAGCTACTTCCCGGAAATATCCAAAAGATTTTGGTGAAAAAACAAAGTTTTATCTCTATTTTTGCATTATACAAATTATTTAAGTTTTGCAGCTTGCGGAGCGTGAGTGTTTTTCATGGTTCGTAAGTTCCGCTTCTTTGCGGGTAAAATAATATTTTATTCTATAAACAACTGGAATATGAATTACGGATATGTGAAAGTGGCGGCTGCTGTACCTTGTGTTAAAGTAGCGGATTGTGAATTTAATGCAGGGCAAATAGAAAAACAGATTATTATTGCCGAAGGAAAGGGAGTGCAAATCATAGCCTTTCCGGAGTTATCTGTTACGGGTTACACGTGTGGTGATCTCTTTGCACAGCAGCTTCTGATAGAGGAAGCGGAAATGGGACTGATTCAGATTGTAAACAATACACGTCAGCTCGACATCATTTCGATTGTCGGAATGCCCGTCGCTCTGAATGGTTCATTGCTGAACGCCGCGGTTGTCATCCAGAAGGGTAAGGTGCTGGGTGTAGCCCCCAAGACATATTTACCTAATTATAAAGAGTTCTATGAAAAGCGCTGGTTCACGTCGGCGTGCGATGTAACTGAAACATCCGTGCGGTTGTGCGGTCAGGTTGTCCCTTTAGGGAAAAATCTGCTTTTTGAAACGTCCGATACGACTTTCGGAATAGAGATTTGTGAAGACCTGTGGGCGCCTGTTCCTCCCAGCTCCACGTTGGTGTTGCAGGGAGCAGAAATCGTATTCAACCTTTCGGCCGATACCGAATCGATAGGTAAGCATGCCTATTTGCGTTCGCTTATCAGTCAGCAGTCGGCCCGTTGCATCGCCGGATATGTGTTTAGCTCCTGTGGGTTTGGTGAATCGACAACCGATGTCGTTTTTGCCGGAAACGGGTTGATATACGAGAATGGAGTACTATTGGCTGCCAGTGAGCGTTTTTCGTTCGAAGAACAGGTTGTGATCAGTGAAATCGATGTAGAATATCTTCGGACAGAGCGTAGAGTGAACACGACGTTTGCCTCATGCCGCTCTTATACACCTGTTGATGCTTCTGCCATACGGATCTCGACAGAATATGTGAACAGTAAGGACCTGAACCTGACCCGTACTTTCGATGCCCATCCGTTTGTTCCGCAAGGACCAACCCTGGATGAACGTTGCGAAGAAATCTTTTCTATCCAGACGTCGGGTCTGGCGCAACGTTTACGGCATACTCGTGCCAAGAGTGCGGTGGTTGGCATTTCGGGAGGTCTGGACTCGACCTTGGCTTTGTTAGTGTGTGTCAGGACTTTCGATAAATTAGGTTGGCCTCGCAAGGGAATTGTAGGTGTCACGATGCCCGGATTCGGTACAACCGACCGTACCCATACCAATGCAGTAGAATTAATGAATTCGTTGGGAGTCACCGTGCGTGAGGTCAGCATCAAGGATGCCTGCCTGCAGCATTTCAAGGATATCGGGCATGATGCGAGTGTGCACGACGTCGTGTATGAAAACTCACAGGCTCGTGAACGTACTCAGATACTGATGGATATTGCCAATCAGACTTCAGGCCTGGTAATCGGTACGGGCGACTTGTCGGAACTAGCTTTAGGGTGGGCTACCTATAATGGGGATCACATGTCGATGTACGGCGTCAATGGAAGCGTGCCCAAGACGCTGGTGAAACACTTGGTGAAGTGGGTCGCAGAAAATGGTATGGATGAGGCTTCACGGGCAACCTTGCTCGACATTGTAGATACGCCCATCAGTCCGGAACTGATTCCGGCCGATGAAGCCGGCAACATCAAGCAGATCACCGAAGACCTGGTGGGTCCATACGAATTGCACGACTTTTTCCTCTATTATTTCATGCGTTGCGGATTCCGTCCCTCAAAGATCTATTTTCTGGCAACACGCACTTTCAAGGGAACTTATGATGAAGAAACAATCAAGAAGTGGTTATCAACTTTCTTCCGCAGGTTCTTCAACCAGCAGTTCAAGCGTTCCTGCTTGCCCGATGGGCCGAAGGTGGGAAGCATTGCCATCAGTCCGCGTGGCGACTGGAGGATGCCGAGTGATGCGTCAGTTAATGCGTGGTTGAAAGAAGTCGAAGCCTTGGAATGACGTTTTTAGGGTTCCAGGTAGTATTTCTTGTATAACTTCTGATAAGCTTTGGTCTTCTTGAATGTGTCGAGCCACAGGTTGAGGCTGTCCAGCAGGGCGGGAGACTGCTTGCTGACCGCCCAGGAGTAGAACTGCGTAAAGCTGATGTCGGTAGAGATATCTATTTGCGGTAAGCTGTCGATGACGGCTTGTGCAATGCTCTCGTTGCATACGGCGTAGTCGATGTCGCCGTGTGCAACGAGGAATATCAGTTGTTCGGGTCCGTATTTCTCTATTTCATTGATATAGATCGTGTCGGCTATTTCATGACTCAGGTTGCGGATGCGCAGAATGGAGGGCGCATCCTTGACTACATGCAGTGTTTTTCCGGCCAGTTCCAGCTGGTTTTTGATATAGTGTGCCGAGTCTTGCGGCGACGTCGGTTTGCGTTGTACCAATACTTCTTTGTTCAGTGCAATGGGGTGTGTCAGCAGCAATGAGTCCTTCAGTTCGCTGGTGGCAAGTACATCGTAGGCTATGACATCGAATTTTCCTTCGGCCAATCCTTGCAAGCGCTTTTCAAAACTCATTTCAGGAGTAATGGCTGTCTGCAGGTGATGGTCGTGGGCGAATGCCTCAATCAGTTCGTAGTGGAACCCTGATAATGTGTCGCCATCGACAAAAAAGCTGATGGAGTTGTACTCCGTAGCGGCGTGTATGACTCCTTCGCCGGCTATTTCCTGATAGTCACGCGGATGATAGGGGCTTTCTTGCCGGTTTGGCAGGAAAAAGGTTGCTATGAGTGTGGCAACAATGCCCAATGCCAGGTATTTTAAGACTTTCTTTCTGTTCATCTTTGGCGGCTTTCTGTTGTGTGGTCGGATTAATCATAGAAATTCCACGAAACGCCAAGTTTCAGCAAGCGGGGATTGATGGGGTAGTGTGGAACCAGGAAATAGTTGCAGTTACCCATGCCCGAGTTGACGTGGTACATCATGACGAAAATGCGTGTGCGTTTCAGTTGCAGGTTGGCATAGACGTTGACTATCGGGTATCCTCCGATTTTCACCTGATCGTCTGCGGCCTGCAGGTGGAATTGCTGGATGGCAGGCGTGTAGGCAGGGGCATTGTATTCACTGAAGTAGCGTACATCGGCTCCCAGCTGGACGGTCAGCACCTTTTTAGCTATCTTGGTCAGCAGGTAAAAGTTGTGGTATAAGGAGAGCTGTGGTAACGGCAGGACGGTTTCATTGCTTGACTTCTGCCATGTAACTTCGTTGTCTAAATGGAAAATACCCAATTTGAAGTCCTGCTTCAGTGTAGCGTCGATTACCTGAATGTTACCGCTGTTTTGGGCAGGCAAGGCATTCTGGTTGAAGTAGGTGTAGTTCTTTATGTTTTCTACTCCGGCCCGCAGGTTGGTCCTCCACCGGTCGATATTCAGTTCGCCTTCTACGCGGGTGCGGAATTCCTTGTTCATGTTATCATTGTCCCAATAAAAGTGATTCGAATGATAGTGGCGCATGTAGAAGGAAGGCAGTGTGTTGGTGATGTATCCGCGTGCGTACAGGTTGACCGTGTCTTTCCATAAGCGGAAGTTGAGGTCCATGTCGCCATGAATGCGGAACTGGCCTAATGCCTTATCCACAAGACCTATTTCGCCATCTACCCTGTAGTGCAGGGTTTTCCCTTCGCGCTTGGCCAGTTCGCCACCCACATAGACTTCCTGTTCGGTATAGTGGCTGAGCGGGCGTGGTTCAGCGGTCAGGGTGTCTCCCATCATTTCGTACCGGCTGAATTTGTGTGAGATGTAAGCCGTAAGTCCAGCTTTGGCATATTTGTTGAAGCCTTCGAGCAAAGCGATGCCGAAGGTATTTTTTACGCTGAATGCCACGGTCGAGTCGTTGCTCGATCCGTTTTGATAATAAGTGCGGGCGTATATGCCGTCTGTTTCGCTACCGGCCCGGAAACGGTGGCTGGAGCGTTCTATCTTCATGGTATGGATGAAGCTGGTGACCGGAACAAATTCCGTGGTCACCGTAGTGTCCTGTGGTGCTGGCGGAATGCTATCGCCCTGTTGGGCCATGGCCTTCGTTTGTTGGTTGTTGTTCTTGGTCTCTACTTTGACGGTCTCTCGTTCAAACCCTAACCGGTAGCGGTGTGTCAGATAAACGTAGAAGTTGTGGTTACGGTTAGACGTCTGTTCCATGTTGACCGGTATGTTGGTCGATTCGTACTCTTGTTTGCCTTCCGACATGTTTTCGGGGCGTGTGATGTACTGATCGTCGGCAATACCGCCGTTTTCGTTCATCTTCATAAAGAAGTTGTTGTACATGGCCTGAAGCTGATACTTCTGGCCTATGTAGCTGGCGAAGATGCCTGCATTGAAGTGAGCGGTTGACTGGTTAGCATAGTAACCACGTCCGTACAGATAGTCGATGTTGAATCCGAAAGCAAGTTGCTTGTTGGCATTGACAGAGAAATACGATTTGAAACGTTCCTCTCCGTTGATTTTACTTCCGGCCTTGTAGTATGTCAGGTTACTGTAGGGAATGTTACTGTTGGTGAAGTTTAGCTGGTCCGGTCGGAAAAAGAAGCTGGAAAACGGTTCTATGAAGATAGTCGGCTCTGCTTCTTTGCGTTCGTAGAACAGGCGTGACAAGCGTGGAGAGCCCAGATTTCCCAGATAGTTATAGTGGCCGTTCATGCCTTCTACCAAGTTGGTATTCTGGAAATTGAGTGTAACCGTATCTACCGGTACGATGGTGCGTTCGCCTAATTTTTCACTTAAATGCCACATGTACAGTTTTGGGGGAAGGCTTTCGATTTCCGTACTTGTGCTGTCTGTAAGGTTGTCCGGTTGGGTACTGGGATCAATCTGGTTGCCATACTGATCTCGGATACTTGTGCCAGCATTCATGGGAGTGAGAGTGTTTTGTGCTTTCAATCCCAAAGTCCCTATAATGGTCAATAATATATATGTCAGTACAATTCGTCTCATAATTAGGCGCAAAGATACAATAAATTCTTGTTTGCTTCTTTAATTCCCTCTTTTTTACTTCTTTTTTAGGATTGAAAAGTCAGAGTGTCTTTGCGGATAACTAAGGGAAAATAGTGCACTAACTATTGCACTGTGAGTGCAACAGGCATTGCACTGTCAGTGCAGTAGTAGGTGCACTATGAGTGCAGTAGTTATTGCACTGTAAGGGAAAGCTTGTGTGTCTGGTGCTGGAAAAAGGCAATAGATTCGGCTTGTCTGTTTTTATTTTGAGAGGAGATGTTGCAAGCCTTTCATCGCACGATCATCGTTTACAAAAAAAAGAAGGTACATCTTTCTTTTGACGTACCCTCTTTTTTAAGTGAATATTGTGCCTTGCGGCTTATACTTCTTTGATCAGTTCCATGCCCCGTTTGATGGCTTCCTCGTTCATGGGGATGAGGTGATGATGCCGTTCGGGTAGGGTTTTCTTCAAGCCTTTGATGACGTTTTCCAGTGTGACGATGGGCATGATTTTCAGCAAGCCACCGAGCACAATCATGTTAAACGCCTTAGCGTTGTTCATTTCGTTGGCTGCATCCATGGCATCGATGCGGTAAACGTGAATGTCCTTACGGGTGGGCGGGTTGATGATGCCGTATCCGTCATAGATCAGGACACCACCGGGCTTAACCTTGCTTTCGAACTTTTCGAGCGATGGCTGGTTCAGGATGATGGCGGCATCGTACTTGCTGAGGATGGGGGAGGAGATCTTATCATCGCTTACGATGACGGTCACGTTGGCCGTACCTCCACGTTGCTCCGGTCCGTAGGCAGGCATCCATGTCACTTCCTTGTTTTCCATCAATCCCGAATATGCCAGGATTTTACCCATGGACAACACACCTTGTCCGCCGAAGCCTGATATGATGATTTCTGTTTTCATTGTCTTTCTTCTTTTGAATTATTTATCTTTCAAGTCTCCCAGCGGATAGAAGGGGAACATGTTCTCTTCCATCCATTTGTTGGCCTTTTCCGGCGACATCTTCCAACCCGAGTTACAGGTCGAAACAATTTCGACAAGGTTGCTGCCTTTTCCGGCCATGGAGTTTTCGAATGCCTTTCGGATGGCTTTCTTGGCCTTGCGGATGGCTGGTACGGACTGTACGCTCTGGCGCGTTACGTAGGCCGTTCCTTCCAGCTGTGCGGCGATATCGGCCATCTTCAGCGGATAGCCGTGCAGATGTACGTCGCGTCCGTAGGGGCAGGTGGCTGTCTTCATGCCGACAAGGGTGGTGGGAGCCATTTGTCCGCCGGTCATGCCGTAGATGGCATTGTTGATGAAGATAATGGTGATGTTTTCACCGCGATTCAGTGCATGGATGGTTTCGGCGGTACCGATGCAAGCCAAGTCACCGTCGCCTTGGTAGGTGAATACCAGTCGGCTGGGCCAGAGGCGCTTGATGGCAGTGGCCAATGCAGGCGCACGTCCGTGGGCAGCTTCCTGCCAGTCGATGTCCAAATAGTTGTAGATGAATACGGCACATCCTACCGGAGAGATTCCGATGGCCTTGTCCTCCATGCCCATCTCTTCGATTACTTCGGCTATCAACTTGTGGACAACACCGTGGCTGCATCCCGGGCAGTAGTGCATGGGATTGTCGTTCATCAGAGTCGGTTTCTTGTAAACCAGATTCTCGGGCTTTATAATATCTTCTTTTGTCATAATCACTTCTCCTTATCTGTTGGTGAAACGTATGAAAAACTCTACGACCTTGACGAAGATGGCTGCACTGCAGACATAGACGAACAGCATGAAGTTGTCTTTCGCCACGAAGTAGGTGATAACCGCAGCGACGGCGAGTATCAGGAAAAGAATGTTCAGTACGTTTCTTATTTTATCGGAATCCATTCCTTATTATTGTTTATCCATTGATGATTTTTTCTTTCAGGGCTTCAACAATCTCGTCCGGGTCGGGGACAATGCCTCCCAGGCGTCCGAAGTGCTCTACTTTTACTTTGCCGTTTACGGCAAGGCGGACGTCTTCGATCATTTGTCCGGCATTCAGCTCTGTAACCAGTATTCCTTTCACTTTGTCGGCATAGGCTGCAATGGCTTTTGTCGGGAAAGGCCATAAGGTGATAGGACGCAGAATTCCGACTTTGATGCCTTCTTTGCGTGCCAGTTCCATACTCTTTTGTCCGATACGTGCCATCGAGCCGAAGGCGATGATAAGGTAATCGGCATCTTCACAGTTGATTTCCTCGAAGCGAACTTCATTCTTTTCTATTTCGCGGTATTTTGCCTGGAAACGGATGTTGTTCTTTTCCATTTCTTCGGGCTTCAGCTCGAGGGATGTGATGATGTTGGGCTTGCGGTCTTTTGTCTTTCCGGTAGTGGCCCATGGGCATTGGGCGATGACTTCTTCGTCGGTGCGGCGTGGTTTTTGCGGGGGAAGTACCACTTTTTCCATCATCTGTCCGATTACTCCGTCGGCCAAGATGATGGCAGGGTTACGATATTTGAAGGCAAGTTCGAATGCCAGTCCTACAAAGTCGGCCATTTCCTGTACCGAAGCCGGTGCGAGGGCTATCAGGCGATAGTCGCCGTGTCCGCCGCCTTTGACTGTCTGGAAGTAATCGGCCTGACTGGGTTGGATGGTTCCCAATCCGGGACCGCCACGCATCACGTTGACGATGAGGCAGGGCAATTCTGCTCCGGCCAGGTAGGAGATGCCTTCCTGTTTCAGGCTGACGCCCGGACTTGACGAGGAGGTCATTACCATTTTACCGCTACCTGCACCTCCATATACCATGTTGATGGCGGCTACTTCGCTCTCTGCCTGCAATACTACCATGCCGGTAGTCTCCCAGGGCTTCAGTTCTGCGAGAGTTTCCAAAACCTCCGATTGCGGAGTGATGGGATAGCCGAAGTAACCATCGACTCCGCAACGTATAGCTGCATGGGCGATGGCTTCGTTTCCTTTCATTAATACAACTTCTTCTGCCATATTCAATCTGATTTATTCTACTTTTACTTTATAAACTGAGATACATCCGTCCGGACAAACTGTGGCGCACGAAGCGCATCCGTTACACGTATCTTCCAATATCTGGTGGGCATAGTTATACCCTTTGATGTTCACCTCTTTGGTGAGGGCTATTACATGGAGTGGACAAGCCACGGCACACAGGTTGCAGCCTTTGCAACGCTCGGTGTCAACAACAATTGCTCCTTTGATTTTTGCCATAATATACGTTCCTTTATATGTTATTGATTATACATGTCTTTGTTATAGAAATTGAGAATGTCCATTACCATTCGGTGGGCTTCCTTTGCGGGGCTTTGAGGGTTGATGTCGATGGCGTATTGGTAATTGTTGAGTGCCTGTTGCCAGTTGCCTTGTTTCCGGTAAGCGTTTCCGCGCAGGTAGTAGGCTTCGTCGAGTCGCGAAGAAGCATTCTGCAGGAATTCGTCAAGTTGCTGGATGGCTTGTTCTACATCTCCTTGGTTGATAAGCTCTTTTATGGTGATTAATGTTTCCATATTTCTTCAGCATCTGTTTTTATTCACCCACAAAGATAGTTTTTATTTGCTGACATCAATCATCTAATATGTGAAAAATAGTAATAGACTACGTCATAATCCTTGTTTTTCTATCAGAATGTCAGATTAGGAGTGATTTTTTAACGTATTAGAGGTCTGGATGCTTTACAGGAGGTTTATGTCATTTTGTGCCGAATGACTTGTCTTTTAGACCATGCAAGTGTTGCTCGTGAGCCGCACAAGTGTTGTTCCTGAGCCGTACAAGTGTTGCTCGCGAGCCGTACAAGTGTTGCTCGCGAGCCGTGCAAGTGTTGTTCACGAGCCGTACAAGTGTCGTTTTCGGGCGGTTTAGAGAAGCTATGATGGTTGCGCTTTTGGAAGGGAAGACGAGGATGTGCCTGAAATGAAAAACAGGCACAGCATGATGCTGACTGTGGCTGCAGAGTGTGTTGTTGGGCAGCGTTGCGGGTCAGTATCCTGCTGTGCCTGAAGAGGTGTTCAGAGCGCTTAGGCCTTCAAGTGTCGGGCACGAGAATGCGCTTATCTTTATTTGCTTACGGGAATCTTTTCGATTCGGCGTTGGTGGCGTCCTCCTTCGAATGTTGTATTGAAGAATTCGGTCAGAATCTTGTCGGCCTCGTCAGTGGTGATGAAACGTCCGGGCATCACGAGTACGTTGGCATCGTTGTGTTGTCTTGCCAAATGAGAAATCTCGGGTATCCAGCACAAGGCTGCACGTATGCCTTGGTGTTTGTTCAGCGTCATGTTGATTCCGTTGCCGCTTCCACAGATGGCAATGCCCGGATAGCATTCGCCTGCTTCTATGGCGTTGGCCAGCGGATGGGCAAAGTCGGCATAGTCGCAACTTTCGGTCGAGTAGGTGCCAAAGTCTTTATATTCCCAACCCTTGGCTTCTAACCAGCTGCGTACATATTGTTTCAGTTCGTATCCGGCGTGGTCGGAACAAATTCCTATTGTTTTCATTTTACTTCGGTTTATGATTTAATATGCTATTGTAATGATTGACAGAACGCAGACAGGGCAGAATGGCTGCGCTGTCTGCGTTCAACTATAAATCGGACCGTAGGTCTTCAACTGTTTAGAGCATGGCTTTTACCTGCTTGTAAACGTTTTCGGCCGTAAAGCCCAGTTTTTCGTCCAATACCTTGTAGGGAGCGGAGAAACCGAAGGATTCCAATCCCCAGATTTTACCGTGTGCTCCAACCAGACCCTGCAGATTGACGGGCAGACCTGCTGTCAGACCAAATACTTTGGCATCGGCAGGAATAATGCTTTCCTGGTATCCGGGTGCCTGGCTGCGGAACAGGCCTTCTGACGGAGCTGATACGATACGTACTTTTACTCCATCCTTGCGCAGTAATTCGGCTCCAGCTACCAGAGTCGATACTTCGGAACCGGAAGCAACCAGGATTACGTCGGGGTTGGCATCGGAACCGGCTACGATGTAGGCGCCTTTGGCTGCCTGTGAGTAGTCGTTGCCGGCAGGCAGGTTGGCGATGTTCTGACGGGAGAAGATCAATGCCGTAGGAGTGGTAGTGTTCTCCATGGCCAGTCTCCATGAAACGGTCGTCTCTTCGGCATCAGCCGGACGAAGTACCAGTGTAGAGTTGTGGCCTTTATGGTTTTTCAGTTTCTCCATCAGACGGATTTGTGCTTCCTGTTCAACGGGTTCGTGAGTCGGACCGTCTTCGCCTACGCGGAAGGCATCGTGTGTCCAGATGAACTTCACGGGAACTTCCATGAGGGCAGCCATACGGACTGCAGGTTTCATGTAGTCGGAGAATACGAAGAAAGTACCGCATGCCGGAATTACACCACCGTGCAGTGCCATACCGATGCAGCAGCAAGCCATCGTCAGCTCGGCTACACCTGCCTGGAAGAAGGCACCGGTGAAGTCGCCCTTCTGGAAGGCATGAGTTTTCTTCAGGAAGCCGTCGGTCTTGTCCGAGTTGGAAAGGTCGGCCGAAGCAACGATCATGTTTTCTACCTGAGTAGCCAGTGCGCCCAGTACGGTTGCCGATGCGGCACGTGTGGCAGAACCGGGCTTTTGCTCAATGGCATCCCAGTTGACTTGAGGTGCTTTGCCCGAGAAGAATTGTTCCAATTTGGCTGCTTTTTCGGGGTTGGCTTGAGCCCAAGCTGCTTTTTCGGCATACTTTTGCTTCATGATTTCCTTCAGTTCGGCAGCGCGTTTTGCGTACAGTTCCTTGACTTCGGGGAAGATTACGAATGGATTTGTCGGGTCACCGCCCAGATTCTTGATGGTATTGATGTAAGCATCTCCACCCAGCGGGGCACCGTGAGTAGCACAGTTGGCTTCGTAGCTGCTGCCGTCGGCTTTGCGTGCTCCCTTACCCATGATGGTATGACCGATGATCAGCGTCGGACGTTCTTTTTCTGCTTTGGCTTCAGTAAGAGCCTTACGGATTTCTTCCGGATTGTTACCGTCGATCTTGATGACTTTCCAACCCCAGGCCTCGTATTTCATGGCAGTATCTTCGATGGTTACGGCCTTGGTTTCGGTCGAGAGCTGAATATCGTTTGAGTCGTAGAACATGATCAGGTTGTCCAGTCCCAGAGTGCCGGCGATACGTCCTGCGCCCTGTGAAATTTCTTCCTGTACGCCGCCATCCGAGATGTAAGCATAGATGGTTTGGTTCATCACTTCGCCGAAGCGTGCTTTCAGGAATTTGGCTGCGATGGCTGCGCCTACGGCAAAGGTGTGTCCTTGGCCGAGGGGGCCGGATGTGTTTTCGATTCCGCGCATCACGTCGCGTTCGGGATGTCCCGGAGTCGGGCTTCCCCATTGGCGGAATTCTTTTAATTCATCCAATGTGAACTTACCTGTTAATGCAAGCTGAGAATAAAGCATCGGTGACATGTGACCCGGGTCGAGGAAGAAGCGGTCACGGCCTTCCCAAGTCGGATTCTCGGGATCGTACACCAGAAATTCAGAGAACAGTACATTGACAAAATCAGCGCCACCCATTGCGCCGCCCGGATGGCCGGAGTTTGCTTTTTCAACCATGGAAGCAGCAAGGATTCGGATGTTGTTTGCTGCAAGGTTCATAAGTTTGTTGTCGTTCATATTGATAATAAATTAGTATTTGTAAAGTTGATACACAGAGTAACTTATACTTGCTTTTTAAAGTCAGCGACAAAGATAACTCTTTATGTGAAATTAGCAACAAGGAAAGTTACTCTTTTTTTAGATATTTTTTATCTCCTTCTTGTTTTAAGTACAATAAGTCTTTCGAGCTGATTTACTGTAACTCGACAGTAACTATTGATTTGGCCGGAAGCTTGATTTTCATCACTCCTTTATTGATTTTTACCTCTTTGAAGGGCACTGGTTTTACTTGGTCGGGCTTCTCGAAAGAGTTGTAGTCGGTAACCTTTTTCGAGGTCAGTATTTCGCCCACTGCCTTTTGTGCTTTAACGCCCGGCAGGTTTACAATAACTTCCTGTGCGTTTTCTACATCAACATTGGAGATTGAAAGGTGGATTTTCCCGTCTTTGTCTTTCGAAGCTGTTGCGCTGATCATGGGCAGTTTGCGGTTGTCGCGTACGGTCATGGTATCGCAACTTAGTTCGAGAGGCAGATAGGTAGCATCCTGATGCACTTTGTACATCTTGAATACGTAATAGGTGGGAGTCAGCACCATATCTTTCCCTTTTGTCAGAATCATGGATTGGAGCACATTGACAACCTGTGCGATGTTTGCCATCTTCAGGCGGTCGGTATATTTGTGGAAGATATCCAGCGACAAGGAGGCGACAAAGGCGTCACGCAGCGTGTTCTGTTGGTAGAGGTGTCCCTTGATGGTGCCGGGTTCTTCGTCCCACCAAGTTCCCCATTCATCGAGAATCAGCGCCACATTTTTCTTCGGATCGTATTCGTCCATGATGGCACAGTGCTTCTTGATGACGTCTTCGATTTCGCGGCATTTTCCCATTGTCCAGTAATAGTCCTCCGTGTTGAACTTGGTGGCAGATCCTTTGCTTCCATTCCATCCGGTTACCGTATAGTAATGCAGCGAAAGTCCGTTCATGCGTGCTCCTACGCGATCCATCAGGACTTTTGTCCAGTTGTAGTCGTAGTCGCTGGCTCCGCTGGCAATCTTATACAGATTGTTGCCGTCGTAGTTGCGGCAATAAGTGGAGTAACGGCGATACAGGTCGGAGTAGTATTCGGGGCGCATGCTTCCGCCGCATCCCCAGCTTTCGTTGCCTACTCCGAGGAATTTCACTTTCCAGGCTTTGTCTCGCCCGTTTTTCCGGCGCAAGTTGGCCATGGGAGAATCGCCTTCAGAGGTCATGTATTCGACCCATTTGGCAAGTTCTTCTACGGTACCGCTTCCTACGTTGCCGCTGATGTAAGGCTCGCAACCCAGCATTTCGCACAGGTTGAGGAACTCGTGCGTGCCGAAGCTGTTGTCTTCGATGGTACCTCCCCAGTTGTTATTGACCATCTTGGGGCGGTTCTCTTTCGGACCGATTCCGTCCATCCAGTGGTATTCGTCGGCAAAGCAGCCACCCGGCCATCTGAGCACGGGGACTTGCAATTCCTTGAGGGCGTTGAATACGTCCGTACGGTAGCCTTTGATGTTGGGGATGTCGGAGTCTTCGCCTACCCACAATCCGCCATAGATACATGTACCCAGGTGTTCGGCAAACTGGCCGTAGATTTCTTTAGGAATGATTTGTGTTCCTTGTTCGGCCTGTACGGTGATTGTTGCACTTTTTTGTGCAGAGAGTGACAACGAAGCTGTTAACAGGAAGCTGCTAATGATCAGGCTTTTTTTCATAAGGTAGTCTTTTGGGGGGTGATTGTGGTTATTTATTTTTTGTATTTCACAGCTGTTTCCTCAATGGGCAGTGCGGTTTTATAGCTTTCAATATAGGCATTGAATCCGGCTACATCTTCTGCCGTCGGAGCGATTTCGACGCCGGCATCGCCTGCGAATACCTTTTCGTCCAGGAAGTCGGCCAACGTTTGTTTCTTGTCATTGTTGACAAGGTAAGAGCCGAGCAGGGCAATACCCCATGCGCCACCTTCACCTGCGGTTTCCATGACCGAGATGGGGGAGTTGATGGCTGCAGCCAGTATTCTTTGTCCTACGCCTTTTGTCTTGAACAAGCCGCCGTGGCCGGTGATTCTGTCCACTTTGATTTTTTCTTCGTTGAAGAGGATGTCGTTGCCTATTTTGAGCACGCCGACCGAGGCATACAAATGGGCACGCATGAAGTTGGCCAAGTTGAATTTGTCGTTGGCCGAGCGTACGAACAAGGGGCGTCCTTCGGCAAGTCCTGTAACGGGTTCGCCCGAGATGTAGTTGTACGAGATCAAGCCACCGCAATCGGTGTCGCCTTCAAGGGCATGGTTGTAGAGTTTGCCATAGATTTCGTTCATGTCAACGGGGATGCCCATGAGTTCCTGGTATTCTTTGAACAGATTGACCCATGCGTTGAGGTCGGATGTGCAGTTATTGCAGTGAACCATCGCTACGAGGCTTCCGTCGGGGGTCGTCACCATGTCGATCATTTCGTAGGGTTTCGACAGGTCTTTTTCGAGCACAATCATCGAGAAAGAGGAAGTTCCTGCCGATACGTTTCCTGTGCGTTGTTTTACGGCATTGGTGGCTACCATGCCTGTGCCGGCGTCTCCTTCGGGTGGGCATACGGGGATGCCTGCTTTCAGGTGTCCCGATACATCGAGCTTTTTGGCTCCTTCGGCTGTCAGTGTGCCTGCGTTTTCGCCTGCCAGCAATACTTTGGGCAGGATGTCCTGCAGTGTCCAGCTGAATCCTTTGGGGGCAATCAGTTTATTGAATTTCTCAACCATTTCGGCCGAGTAGTTTTTGGTAGTCGGGTCGATGGGGAGCATACCTGATGCATCGCCTATGCCCAATACTTTCTGACCGGTTATCTGCCAGTGTACATATCCGGCAAGGGTTGTCAGGAAATCAATGTCCTTAACGTGGGGTTCGTTGTTCAGGATGGCCTGGTAGAGGTGGGAAATGCTCCATCGCAGCGGGATGTTATAGACGAAGAGTTCGGACAGTGCTGCGGCGGCTTCTCCTGTATTGGTGTTTCTCCAGGTGCGGAAGGGTACGAGGATTTCTTGTTCTTTGTTGAATGCCATATAGCCGTGCATCATGGCGCTGATGCCGATAGCAGCCAATGTTTCTATTTCGATGCCATATAATTCTTTGACGTTTGACCGCAGGTCTGAGTAGCAATCCTGTAATCCATTCCAGATGGCTTCGATGCTGTATGTCCAAAGTCCATCGACCAATTGGTTTTCCCACGTGTGGCTGCCTTGAGCTATGGGTTTGTTTTCCTGGTCGATCAAGACTGCTTTGATTCGAGTCGATCCGAATTCTATGCCAAGGATGGCTTTTCCTGCTTCGATAGTTGATTTTGCATCTAATTTCATAATGGAACCGGTAATTTAAGGTGTGATGTTAATTGTAGATTTATAAGTTTGAAGTTTAGAGCGTCTGCAACCGGGGTGGTGCTCTTCTGTTCGCTTCTGTCTGAAGAAGGAAGGCCTTTTCGATGGATCGCTGCCGACTCCCCGTTGCTGTGGCTCTAATACCTTTTTTTAAAAGTATAAAAGTGCTGCAAACGATTGCTCGTTGAGCACTTTTATACTTAGTTTATGTCAATGCTTTTATTAGCAGAGGGCTTTGTTGAGCATGTAGTACACTTCGTTCATGCGCAGTTCTTTCTTGAATTCGCTGATTGTAGTGTCTTTGTCGATATGTACCATTTCGATGCCTGCGATTTCGGCATAGTCTTCCCAATATTCGGCGGTAAGGTCGTAGGAGAAGCAGGAGTGGTGAGTTCCACCGGCCAGGATCCATGCGCCTGCACCGATTTCGAAGTTAGGCATGGGTTTCCACAGAGCGGAAGCAACGGGCAGTTTGGGCAGTGGTTTGGGCTCGATGCATTCAACGTCGTTGACGATGAGGCGGAAGCGGTTGCCAAGGTCAATGACTGTAGCTGTGCAGCCTTTGCCTACTTTCGAAGTAAATACGAGGCGTGCGGTTTCGCTCTTGCGGATACCGATGCCCAGGAAGTGAACTTCAAGGCGTGGCTTCTTGGCGGCGATGAGCGGACATACTTCGAGCATGTGTGCCTGAAGGATGGCGCTGTTTTCGCCGTCGAAGTTCAGGGTGTAGTCCTCGAGGAATGAGCAGCCGTTGGGCAGTCCTTGGTTCATAACCCATACGGTGCGGTAGAGGGCTGCCGACTTCCAGTCGCCTTCTGCTCCGAAGCCATAGCCTTCGGCCATCAGACGTTGTGATGCCAAGCCGGGGATCTGGTCGAAGTGGCTGCCGTCTGTCTGACCCAGGTCGTCGAAGTTGGTTGTGAAGCCTTTGGCGCCTTTGTCTTTCAGGATGGCGCGCAATGCGAGTTCTGCCTTAGCCGAGTTCCAGACTTTCTGGTAAGCTTCGGTCGATTTGTCTTCGAGGGCTGCGTCGTGGTCGTACTCGTTGAAGTAGGTTTGTACCAAAGCATCGACGTCGGCGTCTTTCACTTGCTTGTGGTATTCCATCAGTTCGCTGACGGGGCAGTAGTCAACGTGGTATCCCATGCGTTGTTCTGCTTCAACTTTATCACCGTCGGTTACGGCTACGTTGTTCATCTGGTCGCCAAAGCGGATGATCAGCATGTCTTGTGCGTCGGCCCATGCTGCGCAGACGCGCATCCATACGGCGATTTTCTTTTGGGTTTCTTCTTCCTTCCAGTAGCCTACTACCACTTTGCGGCGTACACGCATGCGGGTGCAGATGTGTCCGAATTCGCGGTCGCCGTGTGCGCTTTGGTTCAGGTTCATGAAGTCCATGTCCATTGTGTCCCAAGGAATTTCCTTGTTGTATTGGGTGTGCAGGTGGAGCAGGGGTTTCTTGAGTTGTTGCAGGCCGTGAATCCACATTTTGGCAGGCGAGAAGGTGTGCATCCATGTGATGACGCCGATACATTTATCTTCGTTGTTGGCTGCTTTGAATACGGCTTCTACTTCTTTGGAAGAGTTGGCTGTGCCTTTATATACCACTTTTACAGGCAGTTTGCCCGATTCATTAAGTCCTTTTACCATTTCGTTGCTGTGTGCATCTACTGCGATTACAGCATCACCTCCGTACAGCAGCTGTGCTCCTGTGACGAACCATACTTCATATTGATCAAATGCGTTCATAATACTATAGTTTTTAAGTAGTTGGTTAATATTTCTTTTTTAAGTTGTTTTCTTAGTTTCGGGTTGCTTCCGATATTATTTCTGTCCGTAGTAGGCGTTGGGGCCATGCTTGCGGTTGAAGTGCTTTTCGATGAGCAGTGGGTTCATGGTCAGGTTCGGATTGACGGTGAAGGCAATCGAAGCCATTTTGGCTACCTGTTCCATGACTACGGCGTTGTGGACAGCGTCGTGCGCGTCTTTTCCCCACGAGAATGGGCCGTGGTTCTTGACCAGCACTCCGGGGGTGTGGACGGGGTTCAGTCCTTCGAAGCGTTTCACGATGACATTTCCCGTTTCCAGTTCGTATGCGCCTTTTACTTCGGCTTCGGTCATGTCGGCCGTGCAGGGGATGGCGTCGTGGAAGTAGTCGGCATGGGTTGTGCCGATGTTGGGGATGTCGCGTCCGGCCTGTGCCCAAGCCGTGGCGTATGTAGAGTGGGTGTGTACAACTCCGCCTATTTCGGGGAAGGCTTTGTAGAGGACGACGTGGGTCGGCGTGTCTGACGAGGGTCTGAGTTTACCTTCGACTACGTTTCCGTCGAGGTCCACTACTACCATGTCTTCGGCTTTCATTTCGTCGTAGCTGACTCCACTTGGCTTGATGACTACCAGGCCTGTTTTACGGTCGATGCCCGATACGTTTCCCCAGGTGAAAATGACTAATCCATGTTTCACCAGGTCGAGGTTGGCGTGAAATACCTGTTCTTTTAATTCTTCTAACATATCTGTTTTTTTTATAAATGTTATAGTTTGAATTTCGGAGCTTTCCGATACGCTTTTTCGTTGAATTGGTAGAGTGCGGCTCCCCGTTTCGAGTTGGTCTTGTCGATGAGGTCTGTCTTCTCGACGAAGTCCATCAGGGCAATCCGTTTCCGGAAATTCCGTTTGTCGATGGCTTCTCCATAGATTGCTTCGTAGAGGCTTTGCAGTTGCGACAAGGTGAACAGTTTGGGGAGCAGGTTGAAGCCTATGGGGGCAACCGATGCCTTTTGTTGCATGAGGGCTCGTGCCTGTCCGACCATTGCCTGATGGTCGAATATCAGCGGTGGAAGCTCGTTGATGTTGACCCAGAAGGCATTGTGCCTTTGCACCAGTTCGCGGTCGTATTCGTTGATGTTGATTAGTGCATAGTATGCAATCGATACAACTCTTTCGCCGGGATCGCGGTCTATGGCTCCAAACGAGCCGACTTGCTCCATATATACCTGATCCAATCCTGTCAGTTCGGCCAGTACACGTTTGGCGGCATCGTCTATGCTTTCGTCTTTTTGGACGAATCCTCCCATCAGGGACCACTCGCCTAATGCCGGTTCGAAATTCCTTTTCAGGAGTAGCAGGTTCAGTTCTCCTTCATGGAATCCGAAAATGATACAGTCTACCGATACGTAAAACTTAGGATTGATGCTGTAATAATTGCTCATTGATGAATGCACTGTATTATATCGTTCGTTTTTTTTAAGGGTGGTGGGGAGTCTTGCAAGTGGGTTGGAAAAGAAGTTAAGGAAGTGTTTTTTGCGGCTTCCTTAACTTCGTGTTGTTTTCCCTTTTTCTTGCAAAACGTGTGTTAGCCGTTGGTGCGCGCTTTCAGGCGATTACCAGAAGTAAGCGTAGAAGAGTGCGCAGAGGATGATGACGCCCAATGTGGCAATAACATCCCATTTGTTCCAGCTTTTCAGTATTTCTTGTTTATAGCTGCCGGTGAAGGTGATGGCTTCGATCTGCTGCTGGGTAGGTTTCGGCGTGAAGCAGGAAACGACTGCCATCAGGACGATCAGGAATACGAGCAGCCATACTTCGAAGATCAGCCAGTTGGTTTGCCAGAACCAGGAGGTGTATTCCCAGAAGGCTCCTTCCATGGGGGCTTTGCCGGAGCTGGTGATCACGTTGGTCAGCAGGCGCACCATGCCGATGAGGAAGCCGCCGATGAGGCCCCATTCTCCGGCTTTGGGGGTGATTCGCTTGGAGAAGATACCGAGTGTGAATACGGCTACCATGGCAGGGGCGATCAGCGATTGGATGTCTTGCAGGTAGGAGTACAGGTTACCCATGTTCATCATGATGGGCATCCATGCCAATCCCAGTATGACGACAACGACCGTGGCGATGCGGCCAACGAGTACGTAGTGGCTTTCGCTCATGCCTTTCTTCATGGGTTTGTAGAAGTCCTCGGTGAACAGGGTGGCGCAGCTGTTGAAGAATGCTGCCAATGATGCTACGAGGGCGCAGATGAATCCGATGGTGACGATGCCTTTCACGCCTGCGGGCAGGATGTTTTTAACCATCATGGCAAATGCTCCGTCGGTGTCGTGCGTGTTGGTGATGTCCATCACGATGCCGCTGCCAGTCTTTTGTGCCAGTGCGTAGGCCACCATGCCGGGGATGAGGAACATGAATACGGGCAGCAGTTTGAAGTAACCGGCTGCGATTGTTCCGCGGCGGGCGCGTTTCATGACTACTTCGTTGGATTCGCCTTTCTGTTGTCCCAATACACGTTGTACGATGTGCTGGTCAGTACACCAGTACCAGAAGCCGATGATGGAAGCTCCCAGGAATACTACGTAGCCGGGGAATTGGTCGTACATGGGGTCGGCGGGGTCGGTGTGGAACATGTGTGTGGTGCCGAAGCCGTCGTGAGCTGCGTTACATACGGCCATCATCTGCGACCATCCTTCGCTGATGCTGCCGTCGCCCAGCATGCTCAAGCCAAGGAACAGTACGAGGAACGAGCCGATGATAAGGATGGGTGTCTGAATGGCCGACAGGGTCATTACGCCCTTCATGCCGCCGAAGACGGTGAATATGGCTGTGACGGCGATAAGTCCGATGGCTCCGTACCAGAAGGGCAGGCCCAGCAGGTATTCGAAGAAGATACCGCCTGTGAATGCCGTGACGGATACTTTCGTCAGCACATAGGCTATCAGTGTGATGATGGACAGCCACGAGCCGGTGCGTTGGGTGTAGCGGAATTTCAGGAAGTCGGGCATTGTGATGATTTTGCCCATTTTGTTGTTGAGCAGTTGGTAGAAGGGTACGAACAGCCAGCCGAGGATCAGGATCATCCAGCCTTGCATTTCCCAGTGTGCCATGCCGACGCCGTCTTTGGCTCCGGTTCCGGCCAGTCCTACGAGGTGTTCCGATCCGATGTTGGCTGCAAAGATGGCAGCTCCGATGATGTACCAGGGTTCTCCCTTACCGAAAAGATAGTCCTGGCTGTCGGCGCCTTTCATCTTTTCCTTGTCTTTTTTGATGGCGCGGTAAATGGCCCAGATGATGGCAATTACTCCGATGGCAAGAACCAGCCAGTCGAGCCAGATAAATTCGTTTGTATTCCAATTCATAATTCGTTTGTATTTTTTATTAGTATTTTGTTTAAGATTATTTTTCTACGCCGAATTTATAGATGCATTCGCTGTTGTAGGTTTGTCCCGGCTCGAGAATCACTGAAGGCCATTGGGGCTTGTTGGGGCTGTCGGGGTAGTGTTGTGTTTCCAGGCAGACGGATGCGCGTTGGTTATATACGATGCCTTTTTTGCCTGTCACTGTTCCGTCGAGGAAGTTGCCCGAATAGACTTGGATACCGGGTTCGTTGGTATATACTTCCAGGGTGATGCCTGTTTCGGGCGAGGTCAGTTTGGCAGCCAGCTTGGTGATGTCGCCATTGGTGTTCAACACCCAGTTGTGGTCGTAGCCGTTGCCGTTCTTCAGCTGGATGAAGTCGTAGTTGTTGATGTCCTGTCCGACGGGTTTGGGCGTTGTGAAGTCCATGGGGGTGTCTTTCACGGGCAGGATTTCGCCTGTGGTCATGAATGTGCTGTCCACGGGCGTGTAGTTGTCTGCATTTACATATAAGATGTGGTCTGTTGCTGCTTTGGCCGGATTTCCCGATAAGTTGAAGTAAGAGTGGTTGGTCATGTTGATGACGGTCTTCTTATCGGTTGTTGCGCTGTATTTGATGTCGATGGCGTTGTCGTCGGTCAGCTTGTAGGTCACCGTAGCCGTTACGTTGCCGGGGAAGTTTTCGTCGCCGTCGGGCGAGATTCGGGTCAGTTGCAGGGTGGTTTCGTCGATGGGTTTGGCGTCGTAAACCTGATATTGCCAGCCTTTGGGTCCGCCGTGCAGGCAATGTCCGAAGTTGTTTTGCGGCAGTTGGATGGTGTCACCGTCCAATACGAGGCGTCCCTGGTTGATGCGGTTGGCATATCGTCCGATGGAGGCACCGAAATCGCTCGGTACGTTGATGTAGTCGGCGATGCTGTCGAATCCTAAGACGACGTCCTGCATGTTCCCGTTTTTGTCGGGGACCATTATGGAGACGATGCGTCCGCCAAAGTTAGTGATGCATACTTCCATTCCCGCCTTATTCTTTAATGTATAAAGGTTGGTTTGGGCGTTGTTTACCTCTGTTTGAAACTTTTCAGGATTCAAACCGGACAAGGTAAGCTGGGTTTCCGGTTTCTGTGCGCAGGAAGCCAACATGCACGCTGCTATTCCTGCAGAAAGAAAGTAATTCCTCATGGCGTTATTTTTATTTGTGAATTAGATGTTTATCTTATTTCGGGTGTAAAAGTAACACTTTTGTTTGGTGTATGCCTCATACTTCTTTATGTTGTTGAACATATATTGCAAAAAAAAACTGCCCGAACCTATGGAGATGTGTTCGGGCAGTTGCTTTTTTTCCTTTAATAAAAAAGGATGCGGGGTTATTTGTTCTTTTTCCCCCAATATGTTTTATGGTCATTGCCATTTCCGGCGTAAAAACAGCGGTATGTGTGTTTTTTCGTTATTGAAAAAAAAGGTGACTGTAATTGTAAGACTGTAATAGCGTAACACTGTGGCGCGGCAGACGGGGGGGATTACATCATGCAGCTGGTCACCCCCAGCGTCGTTCCGATAGCCGTCAGAATACTGATCAAGGTCTGAATGACCATTTTCCAAATAGATTTCTTGTCCATGTTTTTTGAGTTTTTGAGTTTTTGAGTTTTTAAGTTTTTAAGTTTTTAAGTTTTTGAGTTTTTGAGTTTTTGAGTTTTTAAGTTTTTGAGTTTAGTTGACGAGGGGACGAGTTAACGAGGCAACAAGGAGGGGGGGAGTTTAGTTGACAAGGGACGAGTTAACGAGGCAACGAGGAGGAAGTGGGGCCTTGTCAACTTGTTGCCCTTGTTGCCCTTGTTCCCCTTGTCAACTCGTCAACTTGTTCCCTTGTCAACTCGTCAACTCGTCCCTTGTCAACTCGTCAACTCGTCCCTTGTCAACTCGTCCCCTCGTCAACTTGTCAACTCGTCAACTCGTCAACTTGTCAACTTTATCCCAGCGGATCTTCTCCGCCGCCTCCGCCGTCCGAGCCGCCGGGTTCAGAGCCACTGCCGGTGCCACTGCCCGAGGTTTCGAGCGAGGGGTCGTAGGCCAGCCATTCGATGCCCGTGGGCACTAATCCTCGCGTGGCGGTTCCGCCCTTGGTCATGAGGCCTTCGCGCTGCGGGACGAACTGCACGCGCACGGCGCGGAGCTGCTTCTGGAAGTCGAAGTCGGCCTCGTTGGTCACGCCCTTGGCCGACAGCGTGTAGCGGGAGGTGCCCAGCCCTTCGAGGCGCACCGACTTGCCTTGCGCCATCAGTTCGGCCATCACGCCGGGCAGCTCGCCCAGCACGGCCATGACGTCGGCGTAGGTCACGGTGCACATGGCCGACAGCCGTTGAGCTACTTTCTTCGTGGGAACCGGTTGGCCCACGGTGATGGCGGTGGGATACCACACGCCAAACTTTTCGTTGTGTTGCTTTTTGTAGAATGCCATAGTAGTTTTGAGTTTTTAAGTTTTTTAGTTTTTTAGTTTTTAAGTTTAGTTGACGAGGGGGGTTAGTTGACAAGGGGACGAGTTAACGAGGCAACGAGGCGGGGGGAGTTTAGTTGACAAGGGGACGAGTTAACGAGGCAACAAGGAGGAAGTGGGGCCTTGTCAACTTGTTGCCCTTGTTCCCCTTGTCCCTTGTTGTCCTTGTTCCCCTTGTCCCTTGTTGCCCTTGTCAACTCGTCAACTTGTCAACTTGCCCCCTCCTTGTCAACTTGTCAACTCGTCCCCTTGTCCCCTTTGTCCCTCGCCATCTCGTCCCCTTGTCTCCCTCTTGCCGAAACAAAGATACGAACATGTGGGCAGAGAACCATAAAACGGGTATTGATTTACTGTGAAAATCTGTTAATGAAATCGATTTTTAATGTTAATAAAGCTAACTCGTTGATAGGCAGTGTGTAGGAGGGGAATTTATCGGTATTTGGTCGGTTGTGTTTAATTTTATTTGCAAAATCATGCTGATATGCCAAAATCGATTTTGGGGTACTGATTGGTGGTTGCAATTACAAATGACAATTACAGTCATGTTATTTTCAATTCGCAAAGATGTGGTAGTGAAAATTAATATTATATTATA
>OMCT01000229.1_pt1 | contig 46220 bp, 40 predicted proteins | sample 1674301 | NCBI WGS metagenome assembly OMCT01 (sample SAMEA103958158, study PRJEB25191) | human gut metagenome
AAGAATATGTGTGTGAAAATCAATCGGCATTTTTTCTCTTTGCTGTTCATAATTATTCTATAATTATATTTGCGACAAAAATATTTTACTCCATATCCTGGTCTTCTCACAGTAGGTTTACCCGCGAAAATTGGCGAATTTTCCCGTTTTTCCGTTTGTAAACGCACAAATACTCAAGTCCTAAACGCGCCTATATTTTACGTTTGAAAAGTGTTTATTATATTTTAATAACTGATACTATCTTTATATAGGAAAATTGGTAATTTTTGGGAATACAGAGGATTACGAAATGAATAAGAAACGGGAACCTTATGATAGAATTGCAGTTGGCGAGCGAATCCGGCGCAAACGGATACAGCTTGGCCTATCACAGGATGAACTGGCCGTCCGGATCAACCGTGCAACAAAATACTGTTCGGATATTGAACGCGGGATGTGTGGCATGTCCATTGAAACGATGCTGGCAATTGCCAAAGCATTAGATATGAATTTAGACTATATGATGTTTGGAGAAATTTCTGAAACAGAACGGGAGTGGCAGCAGAAAGATGCTCTGACCCTGATCCATATAATAGAAAAGGCGCCCGCCTCCCAAAGAAATTATGCGATACGCCTTCTCAAACTATTTATTGCTGCAACCGGTACTTCCTCTACATAGACCCGTTCTTCTTCACGACTTCCGGTACCGTCCGGAAAAGTATTTTCACATCCAGTCCCAGACTCCAGTTTAAAATGTAATACCGGTCCAGTTCCACAACTTTTTCAAAATCGGTAATATTGCTGCGGCCGCTCACCTGCCACATTCCCGTGATTCCCGGTTTGATGGCCAGACGGCTTCTGTGGTGCAGTTCGTATCTGACCCACTCATCCTCTGTAGGCGGTCTCGTCCCTACCAGAGACATGTCCCCCTTTAAGACATTCCAGAACTGCGGAAACTCATCGAAAGACCAGTCACGGATAAAGTTCCCGATTCCTTTCTTCACCGTTCCATCCGGCAGCTGTCTGCAGCCGATGATGCGTGGGTCAAAATCCAGCTTAAACATCAGCCCGTCTGTGACTCTGTTTTCTGCGGCAAGCTGTGCCTTGCGTTCTTCCGCGTCAGTATACATACTCCGGAACTTGTACAGCTTAAACTTCTTTCCGTTTTTTCCCACACGGATCTGGGAAAAGAATACCGGTCCGGGTGACTGAATCTTAATGGCGGGAGCCAGAAACAGAAACAGAATACCGGTGAGTACACATCCCACCAGTCCCCCGATAATATCAAACAGACGTTTTACAAACAGTTCTCCGGTGGAAATCGTATTGATGCTTGTGGTTAACACGGTGTATCCCCCAAGACGCTCCACAAACTGCCGCTGTGTTCCGACCATCAGTTTATCTGCCAGCTGAATATGTACCGTAATTCCCATCTCGTTTAACTGCCGGACAAGATCATCCAGCTGGGCACTCTGCAATGGCAGATTTACAAATACTTCATCCACCCATTCCCTGCAGAGATATTCCACCACGTAATCACCTGCTGCAACCAGCGGAATTCCCGCAATTTCCGTCGGATGATCCTCTGGCATGTTTCCTGTCACAGCCACTCCCGATATCTGAAACATCACATAACGTTTCGCCCGGATATCCTTTTCTACCTGAGACAGCCGGTCAAAGTTTGTGATAACCAGTACAGACTTGTTCTGCTTCAGATGCAGCGTGCGAAGAATATGTTTTTTCCACAGAAGTCTTGTTCCATAGGTAAGCAATCCATAGAATAATGCCATGAGAAAGAACGTGATTCGTGAGAAATCTCCCGCATCTTTTACCGAAAACAGATACAGGACAGCAACCAGTTCCACAATCGCCACATGCTTAATGGTTGCGATAAACTCTACCAGATATCCGCGCTTTAATACATTTTTGAGTGTATTCAGGAAAATCAAAAGACAAACATCTATCAGGATCAGAACGATAGACAAATTTGCATATATGTAATTGGTATATAGATTGACAGTTCTATGTCGTAATGTATAGGCTAAAAAAAATGCCACCTGCAGGCAAATCAGATCCAGAATCATAAAATCCAGATGCTTTACCCAATTGTTTTTATTCTTTCGGTACACAATATCTCCTCATTTGTATACAAACTTACTACTACGATTGTACCAAACTCCGGTGTAAAAGTCCATAAAAGAGGGAGGATATTCCCATGAAATACCCTCCCTCTTATTTTCATTTTCACTTATCGATACTCTGCAAGATTAATACGGATCAGAGCCTTATGCAATGCAAATTCCGCGCGCTTTAGATCCAGATTGTCATTTCTGTTGTGAATCCGCTCCTCTGCCCGCTCTCTTGCGGCTTTCGCACGCTCCAGATCAATCTCTTCCGGCCATTCTGCCAGTTCTGCCAGAAGTGTTACCTTATCTCCAAGGATCTCAGCAAATCCGGCATGCACTGCTGCCACCTGTTCTTCATCCCCATGATGGATCGTGACAAGCCCCGGTTCCAGTACCGTTGTAAGTGGAATGTGATCACGATATACACCGATCTCGCCGGATTCCGTATTAAATTCCAGCAGATCCGCAGTTCCCTTATAAAAAACGCGATCCGGCGTGATGATTTCTACATCAAATGTCTTTTCCATCTCTGTTTCCTCCAGCCGGCACACACATTACCCTGCATATGCCGCCTTTACCTCATCAATTGTTCCGGCATTCAGGAAATAACTTTCCGGCACGTCATCCAGTTTTCCATCCAGAATTTCACGGAATCCGCGGATGGTCTCTTCCACCGGAACATATTTGCCTTCCAGTCCGGTAAACTGTACTGCCACGGAAAACGGCTGCGACAGGAATCTCTGTACTTTACGCGCCCGGCTGACAACAAGCTTATCATCCTCCGACAATTCATCCATACCGAGAATTGCGATGATATCCTGCAGTTCTTTATATTTCTGCAAAATCTCCTGTACTCCACGCGCAACCTTAAAATGTTCTTCCCCGACAATTCTCGGGTCAAGGATACGCGAAGTAGAAGCCAGCGGATCCACTGCCGGATAAATTCCAAGTTCCACGATGGAACGATCCAATACCGTTGTGGCATCCAGATGTGCAAACGTTGTGGCCGGTGCCGGGTCTGTCAGATCATCGGCCGGCACATATACCGCCTGTACGGAAGTGATAGATCCGTTCTTTGTGGATGTAATCCGCTCCTGTAAGGCACCCATCTCGGTCTGTAAGGTCGGCTGATAACCTACTGCGGACGGCATACGTCCGAGCAGGGCAGACACTTCCGATCCTGCCTGTGTAAAACGGAAAATATTATCAATAAATAACAGAACATCTTTTCCGCCTTTATCACGGAAATATTCTGCCATCGTAAGTCCGGTAAGCGCTACACGCATACGTGCCCCTGGCGGTTCGTTCATCTGTCCGAACACCATGGTTGTCTTATCGATAACTCCCGACTCTTTCATTTCATAATACAGATCGTTTCCCTCACGGGTACGCTCTCCGACTCCGGTAAATACCGAATATCCACCATGCTCTGTAGCAATGTTGTGGATCAGTTCCTGGATCAGCACGGTTTTTCCTACACCGGCTCCTCCAAACAATCCGATTTTTCCACCTTTCTGATACGGGCAGAGCAGATCGACAACTTTAATTCCTGTCTCTAACATTTCCTGGGAAGTTGCCTGTTCCTCAAACGAAGGTGCCTTCCGATGAATCGGCCAGTGCTCCTTGGTCTGCGGAGGTGCAATTTCATCGATTGGCTCTCCCAGCACATTAAACAAACGGCCAAGTGTTTTTTCTCCTACCGGTACCGAAATCGGTCCTCCCGTCGCTATAGCATCCATACCGCGGACAAGTCCGTCCGTCGGTCCGAGTGCAATACAACGCACGGTATCATCCCCCAGATGCTGTGCTACTTCAACGATCAGTTCTCCGCCCTTTTTTAAAGGAATACGGATTGCATCATTGATCTCCGGAAGATGTCCTTCCGGAAATTTGATATCGAGCACGGCACTGATCACCTGCGTGATCTTTCCTATTGCTCCTTTATTTTCCATGTTTCTTCTCCTTTATTACGTCACTCTATCGCATTTGCTCCCGCAATAATTTCCGTCAATTCCTGTGTGATAGATCCCTGTCTTGCACGGTTATATTTTAAGGAAAGATCCTCTATCATCTCTTCCGCATTGCTTGTTGCGGAATCCATGGCCTGCATGCGGGCACCGTTTTCACTTGCCACGGCTTCTACCAGTGCCCCATAAAACAGACTTGTCACATATTTTGGAATAATCTGATTCAGAGCCTCCTGTTCGTTTGGCTCATAATTCATAAGAATTTCTCTGGAAGACTTTTCCTCCGAAGGTTCACTTACTTCCACCGGAAGCATACGGATCAGCTGCGCTTCCTGACTAACGGTATTTTTAAAATGCGTATATGCCAGATAGATCTCTCCTATTTTTCCTTCCGCGAAATCGTCGAGCACTCTCTTACAGAGTGCTGCTGCATCCGGATATGTCGGATTTTCCATAATTTCCGAGGCATCTACCTCGATGTGATATCCTTTTCGCTCCAGTATCTCAATTCCTTTTCTGCCAACTGCATAGATCACGACATCCTCTTTGGCAACATCATTACTTTCTGTGATCAGTTTCACCACATTCGCATTATATCCTCCTGCAAGTCCACGATTCGAAGTCAGTACAACGATCGCTTTCTTTTTGGATTCCCCGCTTCTTAAGTATGGATGATCAATATTGCCGCTGTGTGCTAAAATGGAACTTACCGTCCGGTACATATACTGAAAATAGGGATCTGTCTGTTCTGCCCGCCCTTTGGCTTTCTGGAGTTTTACGGTAGAAACAAGTTTCATGGCTTTGGTAATCTGCTGTGTACTCTGGATACTTCCTTTTCGTCTTTTTATATCCCTCATAGACGCCATGTGTTATCACCCCCTGTTATCATACCTTTACGCCAGGTATTCCTTTTTCGTTTCCTGAATAGCTGCTATCAGTTTCTGTTCCGTCTCCTCATCGATAACCTGCGTCTCTGTAATCTTTCCGGTAATCTCCGGATATCTGGTATCAATAAGTTCGAGTAACGCATCCTGAAAATGCAGAATTTCCTCTACCGGAATGTCCATAAGATACTTTTTCACTGCCGCATAGATGATAACGATCTGTTTTGCAACCGGCATCGGCTGATACTGCGGCTGTTTTAAGATTTCTTTTAATCGTTCTCCCTGTGCCAGTTTCTCACTCGTGTCTGCATCCAGTTCGGAACCGAACTGTGCAAATGCAGCCAGTTCCCGGTACTGTGCCAGTTCTGTACGGATAGGTGCCGCAATCTTTTTCATCGCCTTGATCTGTGCGGCTCCTCCTACACGGGAAACGGAAAGTCCTGCATTGATTGCCGGGCGGAAACCGGCATTAAACATCTCCGTCTCCAGATAAATCTGCCCATCTGTGATAGAAATCACATTGGTCGGAATATATGCAGATACATCTCCCGCCTGCGTTTCAATGATCGGTAATGCCGTCAGGGAACCTCCTCCCAGTTTGTCCGACAGACGTGCCGCACGCTCAAGCAGACGTGAATGCAGGTAAAAGACATCACCCGGATAAGCCTCACGGCCCGGTGCACGCTTTAACAGCAGCGACAGGGTCCGGTATGCCATGGCATGTTTGCTCAAATCATCGTAGATAACAAGTACATCTTCGCCATTCTCCATCCACTCTTCGCCGATTGCACAGCCGGAATACGGAGCAAGATACTGCAAAGGCGCAAGTTCACTTGCCGTAGCCGCAACAACGGTTGTATAACTGAAAGCTCCATACTCTTCGAGTGTCTGGACAATATTGGCAACGGTAGAAGCTTTCTGGCCGATTGCCACATAAATACACTTTACCCCCTGCCCTTTCTGATTAATAACCGTGTCAATTGCAATCGCGGTCTTTCCGGTCTGACGATCTCCGATGATCAGTTCTCGCTGTCCTCTTCCGATCGGCACCATGGAATCAATGGCTTTGATACCGGTCTGCAGTGGTGTATCCACTCCCTTTCTGGAAATGACACCGGATGCCACACGTTCTACCGGACGGTATTTATCCGTTGTGATCGGTCCCTTTCCGTCAATCGGCTGTCCGAGCGCATTCACAACACGTCCGAGCAGTGCATTTCCTACCGGCACTTCTACCACACGTCCGGTTGTTTTAACCGTATCTCCCTCATTGATATTGTGCTGACTTCCGAGAAGTACCGCACCGACATTATCTTCCTCCAGGTTCAGTACCATACCGTATACCTCTCCCGGAAATTCTAACAATTCTCCCTGCATCGCATTTTCCAGTCCATGGATACGTGCAATGCCGTCCGCCACCTGAATGACGGTTCCCACATCTGCCACTTCCAGCTGGGAAGCATATCTTTTGATCTGCTCCTTAATGACAGAACTGATTTCTTCTGGTTTTAAATTCATGGAGCGCACTCACCTACTTTCAATTGTATACGTTCTAAGTCTCTTGTCAGATGTTCCAGTCTGGTCCGGACACTGCCGTCCACAACACGGTCCCGGACCCGGATGACCATGCCTCCGATCAGTGCGGGGTCCGTGGTATAATGTATCTCAAACTGAACGTACTTTGTCGTGTCGAGCAGCTTTTGTTCCACCGCCTGTTTCTGTTGCGGTGTCAGTTCCATCGCCGATGTGACATAGGCAGTACCTATTTTTTTATACTCTTTGACACGGTCAATAAAATAAGTGAATACCTGATCGGTCTCCTTATAATGCCCTTTTTGTACAAGCATCCGAAGCAGTCCCACCAGTTCATCACCGATACGTCCTTTGAAAATATCCTCGATCAGTCTGACTTTTTCTTCTTTTTCGATTTTGGGATGATTCATCAGGCGGGTCAGTTCTGTATTTTCACGCAGAATCTGTGCAACAGCCTGCGCCTCTTCATATAATGGATCCACCATATGTTCTTCAACCGCCAGCGCAAACAAAGCATCCCCATATGTTTTGGATACTAATTTTGCCATGTCGATTCACCCATTTCTTTTAATGTTTCATCCACAAGTGTGCTCTGAATCTCTGCGGTAATGGAAGATGCCACAACTTTCTGTGCCATCAGGGATGCCACAGTGATCATTTCCTGTTTCATGTCATTCATGGCATGCTTCTTCTCCAGAAGTGCCTCCTCCTGTGCATGTTTTACAATGCGTGCAGCTTCTTCCTTTGCCTCATTGACAATGCGGTTCTGGTTCTTTAACGCCTTTTGTCTGGCATCTGCCAGAATCGTTTCCGCTTCCTTGTCAATTTCTTTTAACTTTGCCTCATACTCCGCTTTCAGCGCTGCTGCTTTTTCTTTGTCGGCGCTGGCCTCATCCAGTTCCGATGAAATGTGATCCTGACGGTCTTTTAAAAGTTTCCGTGCGGGATTAAACAGCAGATATGACATCAGCATATAAAGGAAAAATACTGCAATTGCCAGCAGGGCAGCATCAAAGAGCAGCTGTGGATTTAAATCAAATAAAAATTCCTGTGCAGCTAACACTCGTTTGCCCCTCCTTTATCCAAGCGGATGTACAAAAAGTAAAAGCAGTGCGACAACAAGACCATACAGACCTGTCGTCTCTGCAACTGCCTGACCTAACAGCATGGTGGACATAATCTGTCCCCTTGCTCCCGGATTACGTCCCACGGCTGCTGCGCCGTGTCCGGCTGCGATACCCTGTCCAATACCAGGTCCGATACCTGCAATAACTGCAAGTCCTGCACCGATAGCCGAACATGCTCTGATTAAATCCTGTCCTGAAATATTCATAGTAAAATCCTCCTTAAATTAAATACTTGTTTTGATACAAGGAGCAAATCGCATGAGAGTTCCGCTTACGCGGAAGCGATTTGCGTAGGGGGCTGTAAAATAAGTCCCTAATATAAGAAACGCCAATTCCGGCAAATGTCGGTTTTGGCGTTTCTTTGTATTAACTTTTCTATTTCTAAGCAAGTCTGCATCTTTGGGTATAAAAAAGTCCACCTTCCTATGTCTCTTTATCTTTTCCAAAAAATAGCACAAGTATGTAAAGATGTCACTTATCTTTTTAAGGAACGGTACTATTTATAGAAATATCTTTTGTTTTACAAAACAACCAAAAGCTTTCCCTCACAAGAAGAAAGAATTATCTTTTTTTCCTGCAGCTGCGGAACCTCCACTGATGTCAGTGTCACACTGCCGGTGCCGGTATTTAAAAATACCAGGACTTTGTCGTCCCCAAAACTACGTAAAAATACATATACTCCCATCATATCATTGCAGTAAATTGTCCGGTAATTGCCCTTGCGTAATGCCACATGCTCTTTTCGGAGTGCAATCCAGCAGCTGAACTTCTCTGCCAGATTTCCCTGTAATCTGTTGTTTTCTGCCTGCTGCTCCATTACTGCCTGCCAGTCCATGGCTGCCCGATACTCCAGTTCTTTCATTCCCTCGATATACGCTTCATCCCCGTAGAATACCGATGGCACGCCCACTCCCATAAAGAGATAGAAAAATGCCAGCTCCATTCTCTTTCTATTTCCATTGCAATAGCTTAAAAATCTCGGAATATCATGGGAATCCAGAAAATTCATCTGTGCCAGGCTCACCTGCCATGGGTAGCGGTAAATCATCCGCTGCATCTGGGCATCAAATTCACTGACCGAAAGTTCTCCCTTTCCAAAAAAATCCCGGCACAGATAAGAAAAAGTATAATTCATCGTAGAATCAAACTGGTCTCCCTGAAGCCAGATGCCTGCTTCTTCCCAGATTTCGCCTATTAGAAATATATCCTCTTTTACCGCTCTCACCGCATGACGGAAGGCTCTCCAGAATTCATGATTGATTTCATTTGCCACATCCAAGCGCCAGCCGTCAATATCTGCTTCCCGAATCCAGTAAGTTCCAACATTGCAAAGGTACTCCACCACTTCAGGATTTCCGGTATTAAGCTTTGGCATTTCCTTTACATAGGCAAACGCCTCATAATCTGGCGGATCAGCGTACTGTATCGTTTCCGGCAGGTGATAAAACCAGTTATAATATCTTGATGCTTTTCCCTTCTGCCGCACATCCCGGAATGCAAAAAAATCTGCTCCACAATGATTAAATACTCCATCTAAAATAACCCGGATTCCTCTCTTGTGGCACTGCTGCACCAGTTCTTTCAAATCCGCTTTATTTCCAAGACAGGGGTCGATTTCAAAATAGTCAATGGTATCATATTTATGATAAGACGCTGCTTCAAAAATCGGATTCAGATAAATGCAGTTTATTCCAAGCTTTTCGATATAGTCAAGGTTTTCACAAATTCCTTTCAGTGTACCACCCAGATGATTCTTGCAAATCCGATCCGGTAAAATTTTTCCATTGCTGTCGCTTTTTCCATCCGGCAAAAGCATATGCCTTGTTGCTTTTTCCGTCAGTTTCCGTCTGTCATTTGCAAAACTGTCCGGGAAAATATGATACATAACAATGTCTTCTGCCCACTCCGGGATATCTAAAATATCCTCTCTTCTAATATATGGAAACTGGAAATATTCTGCCCTGCCACAGGACAGTTTCTCTGCAAATCCTCTTCCATAATAATAAAGGCTTTCTGTATCATCCTCTAACCGGAAATAATAGCATACCCTGGTATACGGAGACGTAATCTTAACTTCATAATAATCATAAAGCATATCGGATGCCACATGTTCCATTTCACTTTGTTTCACCGGAAGTGGCTCTTCCATTGCCACCCGGTCTCCCCAAAGCAGCACGCACCGTTTTAAATCGCCTTTTTTACAACGGATTCTTATTACCAGCCGGTCTTCTTTTTCTGCAAAAGCAAATTGTGACAGTGGAATATGCAAAATTGCTTCTTTTTCCATTTTATTTCTATCCTTTCACACCACCTGCAGTAAGACCGGATACCATATACTTTTGTATACAGAAGAAAATAATCAGCACCGGAACAGATACCAGGATAGCGGCTGCGGAGAACATTCCCCAGCTTCTGGTGTAATCGTTGGACTGTAACTGATATAATCCACCTGCCAGTGTATAACTGTTTTCATTCAGTAGAAATGTTGTGGAAAACAGATATTCATTCCATACAAAAATAAGTACCATCACAGAAGTTACAATGATTGCCGGACGAGCCAGCGGCATTACTACCTTCCACAGCAGCTGGAAATCCGATGCACCGTCAATTTTCGATGCTTCTTCGATTTCTATCGGAATGGTATCAAAATACCCCTTCATATTCCAGATAGAGAAAATGCACATGCTTCCCGCATAAATAATCACCAGTCCCAGTTTCGTATCCAGCATATTCATCTGTTTTAAAAGACGGAATAATGCAAACATGGACAGAATCTGCGGGAATGCATTTAAGAGAAGCAGTAATTTTAAAATGCCATTTCTTCCCTTAAAACGGTATCTTGAAAATGCATAAGATGACACCATGGCAAATCCGATAGCAATGACCATTGTAAAGAAGCTTAATACGGCAGAGTTATAAAACCACCGCAAAAACGGCTTCTGCGTCAGTATATTTTTATAATTATCCAGTGTAAATTCCTTTGGAAACAAAGATAATCCGGAGGACAATGCTCCACCTCCCCTTTCAAAGGAAAGATTCAACGCATATAAAATCGGTACCAGTGCCAGCAGACACAGTATAATATAAAAAATATGTAATCCGCTAAGCTGTAAAATCTGTTTTCTCTTTTTCTTAGTCATAATTTTCCTCCTTTACCCCTCGATTGGTAAACAGCGAAAATACCATGATGAGGAAAAAGATAATAATGGATACCGCAGAGGACAGCCCATAGTTATTTGAAACAAACGCATTCTGCTGTGCATAAGTAATTATGGTCTGTAAGGTTGCCCCTGAATATGCTCCCTTCTGCATCGTAAGAAGATATACGATATCAAACTGCTTAAATGTGGTAAATGTCGTCATAATAACCGCAGGTGCAATAATTCCTTTCATTGCCGGAACGGTAATATGGATGTTCTTTGACCAGAAACCTGCTCCATCCAGTTCTGCGCTTTCATAATAGCTGCGGTCAATGCTTGACAGTGCACCGTCTATCATCATAATCATAAACGGCAATGCCATCCACAGGTTTAGAGTCATGCAGGAGAGAAATGCCGGCACATTGGTGGAAAGGAAATTTACCTTTCCAAAGCCAAGTGCCACCAGAATCTTATTCAGAAGACCAAACTCTGTGTTATAAATGCCTACCCTCCACAAAAGAATGGACACATATGCAGGCATTGCCCACGGGAACATCAAAAGAGTCTTGTATACACGTTTTCCCTTTAAATCTTCTCTTTGAAATCCCAATGCAATAAAATATGCCACAACTACCTGTATCACCATATTTAATGTGGTCCAAAGTAATGTTGTAAACAGTGCTCCAAGGAAACCGGAGTCTGCCTTTAATAATGCCCTGCTATAGTTGGATAGTCCGATAAATTCATAATTTGACCAGTGAAAAAGATTCATATTGGTCAGTGATATATAGCCCGTATAAATAATTGGGAATACGATAACCATTCCAATCAATATCAGTGCCGGCATACTGTAAAGCCATGGCGTTAATTTCCGTTTGTTCTTCATATACACACTTCTCTTCCTAATTTTCCTCTTTATATTGCTTCTAAATAAACTCCTTCTTACTGCATATCTGCAATAGCATCCAATGCCTCCTGCTGATAAGTTTCTGCTGCAGTATCAATATCCTCCCCGGATTTGTTGACTGCCGCCAAAAATGCTTCTGCCGGCCCCCACATAACGCTCATCTGCGGAATGTTTGGCATAGGCTGTGCAGTTTCTGCAGTTGCTTTCATTGCCATAATCATCTCATTTGCAGCAACATCTGCGTCATCATATGCTTTGCTGTTTGCCGGTGCACAGTTTGATTTATTCGCCAGTGCAATACCTACTTCCGGACTTGCAATTGTCTCTAATACTTTTGCAATTGCTTCTTTCTTATTTTCTGCTGCATATTTTAAGACACCAATGCTCTGTACACCTGAATATGGTGCCAGTCCGTTTCCATTCGGAAGTTTAAAATCCGCTAAGGATTTAATACCAAGATCAATGCCCGCTGCCTTGATTCCGGATACCAGCCATGGTCCACCGATGATTGCTGCTGCCTGGCCTTCATTGAATAATGCAGTTACTGTGTTGTAATCTCCATCTGCCTCCAATGCTGCAAATTTCTTATTGTATGCGATAGCATCCTTGGTTTCCTGTGTATTTAATCCAGGATTTGCATCTTTATCAATAATATATCCACCAAAACCATTGATCACCGGTGCCACATTGTATGCGGTAGAATGCTGATTTACCAGCGCATAAGTTCCTGCATCCACATCGGTATGCGCTACCATATAATCATACAGTTCATCTGTTGTTTCCGGCACATCACCTTCCCATTTTGCCTTATTATACATAAAGAGCAATGTCTCATAATAAACCGGCATCAGGTACTGGGTATCCTTATAATTACCTGCTTCTACGGTCATCGGTAATAAATCCGCCATTACATCCTCACTGATAACATCCGTAATCGGAGCTAAAATCCCCATTTCTGCAAATGTTCCCAATGAATCATGTGCATAAAGATACATATCCGGTCCGTTGGATTCATCATTTCCATATAACTGAAGCTGGTCGGTCAGACCGCTCTTCTTTTCAAAGGTAACCTTGATATTATCCTCTGCCAGTTTCTCATTCGCACAATCCGCAATGGTCTGCATGATATTCTCATCCCCATCATGCCAGATTTTTACTTCTGTCATTTCACCCTCTGCATCATTTCCAAGTACTTCTGTAGTCTTTCCTTCGTCATTTCCTGCTTCTTTTCCACAACCGGATAATGTGCCGATTGTCATTGCGGTACAGAGCAACAGACTCAACACCCTTTTCTTCATAAAAATACCTCCGTTTCCCGGTTTCTTTAGGAAACCGTTTTCTTTATTTTATTTTTTTCATGCAATTGGTTCCTCTTGCTAAGTCTATATTTATCACTTTTTTCCTTTATTTACAATGTTTATTTGTCAAAAATGATTGACTTTGTTAGGAAACCGCTATACTATATTTTTAAATTTATACATTTTTTCAGGAGGTATTTTATGTCTGTTACCATCAATGATGTTGCCAATGAAGCCGGTGTTTCCAAATCCACTGTTTCTAAAGTTTTAAATCACTGGACCACCATATCCCCAGCCACTGTGGAAAAGGTTCATGCAGCAATTGAAAAGCTTCATTATACCCCTAACTCCCGGGCTGTAAGCTTTGCAAAAGGTGCTACTTCCAATATTGTCTATCTTACCAATCTGGAGAAAGATACTGCTTATCGGAATCCGCATATGTTTGACATTATGTGCGGCGTACACCATACCTTGTCCGAAAACAACTATTCCCTGACGCTTGTCAACACTTCTGAAGAACACTATCCCGGAGAAAAAGTCAGTGAAGTTATCACAAGCGGTTCCTCCGATGGTCTTATCATCCACGGTTCTGCCATTAATAAAGAAATTGCAAATCTTATTCTGGATGCAGGCTTTCCACACATTATCATTGGGCATCCGAGTTTTGAAAGCCGCTTATGCTGGGTAGATACCAACCACGCCCTTGCCGGTGAATATGCCGCTGCCCACATGATAGCCTGTGGTTATACAGATGTCGCCTTTATCGGAGAGCGCAAAACCGATTATATTTCTGCCCAGCGTCAAAAAGGATTTATAGCAGGCATGTTAGACAGAGGCTTTCACATTCCGGCTGCCCGTATCGGAAATACCGATTCCAGCTGCCAGCACGCTTATTCTGTTACTTCTGATATGCTGACACAGCCTGTACCGCCTCGCGCTATTGTATGTGAAAATAACACCCTCGCATTAGGTGTCATCCGGGCCGTCAAAGACCGGCAGCTTTCCATCCCGGATGATATTGCCATACTTACCTTTGACGTCTACCCATATTCCAGCATCATCGACCCACAGCTTACCATTGTAGACATCAATGTCTATGATACCGGTGTGCAGGCAGGCTCCATGATGATCCGTAAGCTTCAGAACCCGGAACTTCTCATCCAAAGCTATACAACGCTTCCTGTTATCATCCAGGGAGAAAGCACCAGACCACTGACATAAAAAAGAGACTTATTTTACAGCCCCTTTTTCGTTATAGGCAGGAACATCTGTCATATTTTCGCGTCCCCACACATATTATATATAAAACAACCACAGGAGGCGCATATGAGTGCAAAAACAAAAATCGTCGTTGTAAAAATGAAGCATGTCATTCTCACCGGAGTGCTCCTTGGCATACTGCTTCTTCTGATAATTTTCGCTGCTACATATTTCTTTTCAGGTGATGAGCCAAAGCCTGCAGTCGAAGAAACAGGCATGTATACACCGGGTGTGTACAATACATCTGTAGCGCTGGGTGGGGCGGCTATCGATGTGTCTGTGGCGGTGGACAGTAATAACATTAACTCCATAAGCCTTGAAAACATGACTGATTCGGTGGAAACCATGTATCCGCTTGTTGAGCCTGCGATGAACGAGCTCGTATCGCAGATTGTGCAAAATCAATCCACCGATAATATTTCCTACGCAAACACAAGTCAGTACACCTCCAAAGTGCTACTCGACGCAATTGATAACACACTCTCCAAAGCAAAAAACTCTGACAGCTCAAATACCGAAGAAAATGCAAAGACTGTATCTGAATCACAAAAAGAGCCCGGGTATTCTTCAAAAACTGAAAATACCTCGCAGTAACCTGCGAGGTATTTTAACTTAATCATATAAATCGTAAAATATATGTTATGTATCAAAAATATAATCTACTGCTCACTGTCTGTAGATAATCCCTGTAGATAATCGCTGACAGCACTGATATCTGCGTAATAGCAGTTCACCGGACGGCTCTTCTCATAGTACTGATATCCGGAGTAACCGCCCCAGCCTACTAATGCGACTACAGCCGCCGCTGCAACAATTCGTGCTATAACACGCTTTACTTTATTTCTGGCATTTGTCTTTTTACGATTTGCCTTTTCATTCTTATATTTATCAACCTTTGCCTGACTCATTGCTTTTCTCCTTTAACTCAATGCAATAATTCTACTACATTTTGCGGGAGATATCAAGGCATTTCATCATAGCTTCAAAAACACTGCTTCTCATGCCCTTTTCCTCAAGCACACGCACAGCCTGGATAGTGGTTCCGGCAGGTGAGCACACCATATCCTTGAGCTCTCCCGGATGCTTTCCTGTCTCGAGAACCATTTTTGCGCTTCCAAGCACTGCCTGGGCTGCAAATGTATATGCCTGGCTCCTTGGCATGCCGCCTGCTACAGCTGCATCTGCCATAGCCTCGATAAACATAAACACATATGCCGGTGAGCTTCCGCTGACTGCTGTCACTACATCCATAAGCTTCTCGTCTATCATCTCAGCCTTTGAAAAGCCCGAGCACAAATCAAGCACTGTATCAAGCTCCACCTGCGATACTCTTTCATTTGCACAGACTCCCATCATGCCCTCACCAACCATGGCAGGTGTATTTGGCATGGTACGTATAACCTTTAAGCTCTTTCCAAACATCTCGTCAAACCACGAAAGTGACTTGCCCGGTGCAATCGAAACAATGATTTCATCGTCACTAACAGTGTCCTTTATCTCTGCTATAACCTCCTCATAGTACTGTGGCTTTACTGCTAAAAACAGAATATCTGCAAACTCTGCTACGCTCTTATTGTCCGCTGTCAGCCTGATTCCAAGCTCTGCTGCATTCTTTTCTCTGGAGCTTTCGGTCTTTGCAGATGCAAGAATATCGCTTGCCTGTGCCTTGCCTGATGCCATCACTCCGTGTATCATTGCCTTTCCCATGTTTCCACAACCTATGAAGCCTAATTTCTTACTCATATTATCCTCCTGCCGTAATCAATATATCTGACTATTCAAAGCATCCAAAATCATGTTTAACAGTCAGTATTTTTGCAAACTATTTTAGCACACTTCATTCAATCATGCAAAATATCTTTTGACTCTCATATCATCTTATGCATCAAAACCTGAATGTACAGGCAGGCCTCTGTGCTCAACAGGAGTGGAAAAAACTATCTGTGTACTTGTCTTGCCGAATTTCTGCAGAGTGTTGATAAAGTCATCAAGCTCCTCCGTATTCAAAAACTCCACCTCTATGAGCATAGAATACTCTCCTGTCACACAATTGCACTCTATGACATTCTCCACACTCTCAATAAACGGATAAAACTCTTCCTTTTGTATAGGCTCCAGGTCCAGATTGACAAAAGCCTTTATCTTATAGCCCAGATTAACCGAATCAACAGTGGCATGATAGCCCTTTATGATTCCCTTGCTCTCCAATCTCTCTATTCTGGCTGTTACAGCCGGTGATGACAAAAACACCTGTGCCGCTATCTCCTTTATCGCTATACGTGCATTTTCCTGCAGCAGCTCTACTATTTTCTCATCAATCATATCCAATGCATTCTTAGTCAATGTACCGCCTCCTAACCTCTCCTTTGTAAATGTGATTTTTCCAACAAAAAAGAGGGCGCAGATAACCTAATATCTGAACGCCCTCGTTCGCTTTACTTTTTTAATTAATTACTCTAAAAAAATAATATCATTAATCAATATTACTTGTCAAGATTAAGATCTGTAATCTCCGTTAATTTTTACATAATCATATGTAAGATCACAGCCCCATGCCTTAGCTGACACATCTCCCTGGTGTAAATCTATGTCGATGTAAATCTCGTCCTCATGCAGTATCTTTGCTGCCTCCTCCTCTGAGAAGTCAACTCCGGCACCGTTCTCGCACACCTTGATGCTTCCTGCTGTTGAGCGCAGGTGAAGCTCCACCTTGTCTATATCAAAATCAGCCTCCGCATAACCTATAGCACAAAGGATTCGTCCCCAGTTGGCATCCTCGCCAAACATAGCACACTTTAAAAGTGGTGAACGGATAACGCTCTTTGCCACAATAATTGCTGTATCAAGATCAGGCGCACCTGCGCATGTGCACTCTAAAAGCTTTGAAGCACCCTCTCCATCCTTTGCAAGCATTCTTGTAAGATTTGAAAGCACCTCGTACAGTGCATCCTTAAAGATCTGATAATCATCATTCTCTGTAGTAATAGGTGTGTTTCCTGCAAGGCCGTTTGCCATGATGCTTACCATATCATTGGTAGAGGTATCGCCATCAATGCTTAAGCAGTTGTAGGTAACCTTTACAATCTCGCTCAAGGCCTTCTGGATGAGCTCCGATGAGATGGCAACATCTGATGTGATAAAGTTTAAGGTAGTAGCCATGTTCGGGTGAATCATACCGCTTCCCTTTGCCATACCGCCAACTGTACACTCACTGTCTCCAAGCATGAACTTTACTGCATACTGCTTTGGAACGGTATCTGTAGTCATGATAGCGTTTACAGCCTTGTCGTTGCCGTCTGCCGAAAGTCCCTTTGCAAGCTCCTTTATATGGCTCTCGATAGGCTCAATAGGAAGCACCTGTCCAATAACTCCTGTAGATGCCACGATAACCTCGTTTGGATCAATCGAAAGCTCTGCTGCTGCAAGCTCGCACATTCTCTGGGCCTTCACTACTCCGTCAGCATTGCAGGTGTTGGCGTTTTTGCTGTTGGCAATAACAGCCTTTGCCGTATGTCCTGATGCCTCAAGGTGTGCCTTTGTCACCTGAATAGGAGCGCCCTTCACCTTGTTTGTTGTGTAAACAGCCGCTGCCTGACACTGTGTTTCTGAATAAACTAAAGCCAGGTCATTTTTGTTTTTGTCACTGTTTAATCCACAGTTTAATCCGTTTGCAACAAAGCCCTTTGCTGCACAGACGCCCTTTTTTACCTTTGTAAAACTCATTTGTATAATACCTCGATTCTTTTAAATATGTCTAATCCCCAACATATCGTATTTTTGATATATGAACGATAGACTGTAACATCCTCTCGTTACTCTATCTCTTTCATGACGCTCTTGTAAGCCGGACGGATAATCTTGTTCATGCCGACAATCTCCTCAAGCCTGTGGGCACTCCAGCCAACGATTCGCGCAATGGCAAAAAGAGGTGTGTAAAGCTCCATAGGAATACCAAGCATCTCATAAACAAAGCCGCTGTAGAAATCGACATTCGGAGAAACACCCTTAAAGATATGGCGCTTTTCAGCGATAATCTCAGGAGCCACCTTCTCTATTGTATTATAGAGGTTCATCTCATTATCTCTCTTCTTTGCAACTGAAAGCTTCTCCACATAGCCTCTGAATATACGCTCCCTCGGGTCAGAAAGTGAATACACCGCATGTCCCATTCCATAGATGAGTCCCTTGTGGTCAAACACCTCACCATCCATCATTTTTCTGAGGTATGCTCTCACCTCATCCTCATCATCCCAGTGCTTCACATGCGAACGGATGTCCCGCATCATCTCCATCACCTTGATATTGGCACCGCCGTGCTTTGGTCCCTTAAGGGATGACATGGCTGCCGCGATAGCAGAGTATGTATCTGTACCTGCCGATGTAACCACACGGGTGGTAAATGTAGAGTTGTTTCCACCGCCATGCTCCATATGAAGAATAAGTGCCATATCAAGCACCCTTGCTTCAAGCTCTGTATATTGATTGTCAGCTCTGAGCATCCTAAGGAAGTTTTCAGCTGTCGAAAGCTTTGGATCTGGCCTGTGAATATACATGCTCTGATCATTTTCATAATGATTATACGCATGATAACCGTAAACTGCAAGCATCGGGAATATTGCAACAAGTGATAAGCACTGTCTGATATTGTTGTCGATGCCCGCCTTTGCTACAAGAGGATCATATGAAGCCAGTGTCAGTATACTTCTCGTCATGGAATTCATGATATCCTTTGACGGAGCCTTCATGATGACATCCCTCGTAAAGTTGGTAGGAAGGGTTCTGCTTCTTCCTAAAACCTCTGTAAACTCAGCCAATTCACTCTCAGATGGCAGCTGCCCGAAAAGCAGCAGATAAGCAATTTTTTCAAAACCAAACTCACCGGGCCTTAAGTTGTTCGTAAGTGTCTTTACATTGTAGCCCCTGTACCACAATTGTCCGTCACATGGCACGCTGCTGCCATCCTCGCCCGTCTTAAATGAAACAATCTCCGAAATATTCGTAAGACCTGTCAGAACTCCCTTTCCGTTTACATCCCTAAGTCCTCTGTTGACACCATATTCCCTGAAAAGACTATCTGAAATTGTGTCATTTTTAATACAGATATCCTGTTTTTTTGCAGCGTAATCCGCTAATAAATTATTGCTTTTTGTCATCCATTCACCCTTCCTTTTTATCTTTTAGAATATATTATATCCGTTTTCTTAGAAATTGGCAAACCCATTCATGAATCCGTAGCCAAAAATTTTATTTGGGTAGTCAGTTTTTTCTTTTCTGCGGCAGTTTCTTACCATGACATTTTTTATATCCACTCCGTTTGCGAGCAAAACATTGCCTCTCACTATCATCCACTCCATGATGAGAGCCGCCACCGCTGCAGTGATTGCAGCAGCCGCCGATGTGCCACTTAGTGCTATATACATTCCTCTTAGATTTGCCCCTGTGATATCCACAGCCGGTGCTACGAGATCCGGCTTTATTCCACCGTCTGCGTCAAAGCCCCTTCCCGACTCTAAAAGTATTGCATCATTTAGGGAATTATAGCCTCCCGCCGTTATCACAAGCTTAGCATCCGAAGGCATGGTCAGCGTGGTATCAGGCTCCGAGACAATAAAGCTCACATCAGCATCAAGAAGTCCTGTCATCGGGAGCCACATATTAAAAACACCTCCAATAGTACTAAGTGGAAATACCCTGATGGTCCACACTCCCTTCACCACCTTTTCAAAGCGGATAAATATAAGCAAATCCCTCGTCTGTCTGCCGGTCTGCCTGTAGTCAATAGTCACCTGTGTTCCTTCAAGCAGAAATGAGTATTCACCGCTGTCTATTCGCATTGGTACCCCTGCCGGATTCGACTGACCACTCGGTGATATGACAGAAAGCGTAAATAGCTCAGGTGAAAGTGCCCAGCATTCCAGATAAAAGCCATCCATATCCTGCTCAACATTTATCTCAATATCATCGACTGTATCTGTTATGCGCCCTTTATAATGATGCCTGCTGTTCGCCTCATTGCCCGCTGCCGCAACCACAGCCCTGCCTCTTTTTGCCGTGATATAGTCCAGATACTCTGAAAGATCCTCAGCTCCCGTGTGGCTTCCGTTATTGCAGCCAAGCGCCATGCAAAAGACAGCCGGTGCTCCCTTTTGACCTGCAAACTCATCTGCAAAATGCACTGCTCTCATCACATCAACCTCCGAGTACACCATTTTACGATCCGGAATAAAGTAGAAATCATACAGCTTTTGAGGTGCCCTTTTCAGCTTCACGACAATAAGCTTAGCCTGTGGTGCCACCCCTGCAAAATCATCCTGCGGTCTGTCATTGCCACATATCACGCTCGCCACAAACGTACCATGCCCATCCTCATCGCCCGGTATGCTCTCATATGGATTTTCCGATAAAATAGCAGCATTTATCTCATCCTCAGAATAAACCGTATCCGTATTCTGATCCCAGAGCACTGCAATCTTCGTCTTACCTTCAGGTGTCATAAAAGCCTCCTGCGCATAATTCACACCTGTGTCAATAACCACCACATACACACCATTTCCGTATAGTCCCGGAACAAACTCCCTTTGAAGCCTGAACACACCGCTCTTTACAAGTCCCTGCGTGGATAAAGGAGCAAGACACTTTGGAATAGCCGAATACGAATAAACTCCCACCAGAAGTGGTGGGAGTCTTTCGTAATCCTCATATGTCCATATCTCGTAATCATCGCCCAATGTCTCTATGATATCAGGAGCTATTACCGGTGGAATGAACTCCTTTTTTGATACTATGAACTGCATATTTTACCTCATATGATATAATATTTAGATATGAGGGTCAAAAGATATTTTGACCCTCATATAATTATATTCTATAAATAAAAATATGCTACCATATTTATCTAATATAAACAAAGCTTCGACCAAAATTTACTCGCGGCTTCCATGACATGTAAAATAGATCACCTGGTAATCCTGCGAAAGCACCGCAAGCAGCCTTCTGCCTCGAGCAAGCTTCTCATCATCCAGATTCACAAACGGATCATCAAGTATGAGGAACGGCTTCTCTCCCGGATACATCGCATCCACAAGCGCAAAACGCATACATATGCCTATCAGGTCCTTGTAGCCTGCCGACATGGTTCTCACATCGCGAAGCTGCCCCTGCTCCTTCATCCTTATTGAAATATTGGCATCCACCTGCCAGTCTCTGTCTGTATTTTCTGTCAGGATACCGAAGTACTTCTGGAAGCCATTGGAAATAGGCGCCATGTATCTGGCAGTAAACTGCTCCCTTGCCCTGGTCAGATAGTCTGATGTAAGCCCAAGTATCTCGTACTTATGCTTTTCCTCAGCCTGTATCTGCTTACAGTTGCGATACTCCTGCTCCTTTTCATCCCTCATATCAAGCTGCTCCTGCAGATCATCCATCTGTCTGCCGTACTGCACTAAGGATGCCCTGATTTCATCGAGGCTGCCTTCCACCTTTGAAATCATCTCATTGAGCTCATCAAGTGTATACGGACACTCATTTGGTGCAAGGAGCTTGTCCATATCGTTGTCATTCTCAAACTGCGTTTTCTTCTGAAGAGCACTGTCCATATTTTCCTTTGCAAAGCCGGCCTCTGCGAGCTGCTTTTTCATCTGTGAAAGTGTCTGTGTATATTCTGCAGCACTGTCATATCCATAGAGACTTAAATACTCATCAAGCGAAGCCTTTGCCTTCTCATAGTCAGCCTTTGTCTTGGCGCGCTTTCCTATCTGCTCGTTGAAACGGCTGTAGTCATGAGCCTTTGTTCGAAGCTCATAAAGCTTCTCCTGATACTGCGATTCATCTGCTTCAATCGAAAAGCTGTCAAAAAACTGCGATACCTCATGCTCCATTGATGTAATGCCGCTTTGAATCTGCTCAAGCTGCTCCTTTAATTCCTGAATCGGTATCTCCTTCTGCTTTATATTTTCCTCACGCTCAGCCATAAGCCTGATGTATGCTCTCTGCTTTTTGTTGTTCAGACGGATTCCATAGACCATCATGACAACACCGCAAAGCGCCATAGCGACTCCAGCTATGCCTACCACAAGAAACATGATTTCCTTCACATTGTACTTCTCATTCAAACTGAATACCGTGGCAACAGCCGCTGCCAAAAGACCGATAACCATAAGCACAATACCTGCAGGTACAAGCTTAGTCTTCTCAGGTGTCTCCGGCTCCTCCTCATCATCTGCCATCTTTGCAAGTGAGGTCATCTGCGAGAGCTTGAGCTCCATGTGGCTGTACTCATTCTTGACGCTCTGGATGTTTGCTATCTTCTTTTGCATCTCATCAAGACCATCATCAGATGGCACACCATCCTTAAACATACCTGAAAGTGTATCTAAATACTGCTCCTCCTCAGGCGTAAAGCTCAGATTATCTTCTACAGCCTTTAAGCTTTCTAGCTCTCCGGCCTGCTTTGTCTTTTCCAAAAGCTCTGCCTCATCCGGTGCTTTTTCTCCAAAGACTGCCATTGCTGCATTGTAAATGCTCTCTTTCTCCTTTGCAACAGCACAAAGCTGCTCGTAGTTTTCACGAAGTGCCTGCTTTCTGCTGTCCTCAGATGCCACCTGAAGCGCCCTGCCGTACTCGGCTCTGATACCGGTAAGCTCCTTCTTCTGGGCAGTTTTCTCATCTATTTTCTCTGAAAGCTGTGCTGCCGCCTCATCCGCTGCCTGATACTTCTTAAGCTCCTGTTCCAAGGCTGTGAGTGTATTTACACGCTTTTTGATAGAGCCTGTGATACGGTTTGGGGACATCTTGTTCATCATGTCCTTAATGTCCGCTGTCGCCGACTCGAAGTTGTTGATGTCATTTGTATTTTCCGCCATATTGCCAAGCTTTGCGCTGATGCTGTCTGATGACGAAAACATGCAGTCTGCCTGCGCTATGTATATCGTTCTCTTGAACGAGCTGCGGTCGAGGTCAAAAAGCTCCTCTCCAAGCAGTGGTGAAAAATCATCACACTCAACCATGGTTGCAAGCCTGTACAAATGAAAATCATCCTGCTTTTCTGTGAGGCCAAATGTCCTTACAAGTCTGTACTCCACTCCATCGGCCTCAAAATCAAGCTCTCCACCATAAGTGCCGCCCTGCCATGGCTTATAGAGCTTTCTTTCCCTCTCAAAGGCGCCCGGCTCTTTTTTCGTATCAAAACCGTACAGCATAGCCTTCAAAAAAGCCGCAAGTGTACTCTTTCCCCAGCCGTTTGGCTGGTTTATGACATTGACTCCATCATTGAAATTGATATTAAGATCGGACAGCTTTCCGAAGTTGTTTATGTGACAAGCTATTAATTTCAATTTCTAAATCTCCTCCCCGCTAAGCGCCGATATACCACACCTGATGACCTCAGACTTCTGCTCCTCGGTCATATCTGAGCCAAGCACCATCCGTATAAACTCACCCTTAAGTGATGCATCCTTTTCGTATTCACTGTAATTGATGAGAAGCCTTGTCTCATCATACACCTTTTCATAGTAGAAATATTCCTCGAACATATCCTTGAGGAAGTCTGTGTTTATCTCACAATCCACGTCCACCTCACCTACAAGCACGAACTTTACCATGCTTCTCGATGAATATTCACTGTCCGAAATGGCCTTTTCCATCTTCACAGCCACATCCTGTGTGGTCATGGCTCCTGTCACATCCACATACAGCGTGTAGAGGCTCCTGTACGCAAACGGTACAAAGCTAAAGCCTGCCGTGAGCTTCTCATCATCTATATCAAGCACCACAAAGCCCTTTTGTCCGCACTCATCAAAGCCTCTTCCCTCTAAGCAGCCGCTGTAGCAGTACATGCCACGGTTGTCAAGCTGTCCGCTCTGATACTCATGCACATGACCGAGCGCGAGATAATCAATGCCCTTATTCTTAAGGTCGCCTGTGGAAATCTCATCACCGAGCTGTCCGTGGAGAGTGACAACGTTGTAATTGTCATTGTCGAGCACAAGAGAATTGTACATGGCAGCCTGGTTAGACTTGTCTATCTCAAGACCTGTTATTGTGATATTCCCATAGCTGTATGAGGTCCACTGATTAGAAAAAAGCTTAAGGTTTTCAGGGATTTCATCGAGCTTCGATATGAAATTGTCCGAGTCGTGATTACCCTTAAGATAATAGAAATCAATATCCGGATTTGACGTAATCGAATCCTTTACCAGATTTCTGGCAGTCGCTGACACATTTCTCGTGTCAAATAAATCGCCTGCTATGATAATCGCCTTTACATCGTTATTTTTGGCATACTCTATCATCCTTGAATATGTACGCAGTATTTCCATTTTTCTCTCTTTTGCCTGCTCCTTTGACAGATTCGAGGTCATCTTCGAATCCAGATGCAGGTCTGCACAGTGGATAATTTTCATTTTTCCAATTCCTCTTGATATATGAACGTTTATAAATCATTACAGACTACACATAGATTCATTACGCATAGCCTGGTTGCATCATTTACAGCCAATTCACAATTTCATAATCATTTAACAATTAAACGTGCTGACTGTCTGCAAGCTCAGGTGTACCTCTCATCTGAATGAGCGGGCCGCCCTTCTTCTCCACATAGTCCTTAGTGATTGTAACCGTGCCGATATTGTCATCCTTTGGTATCTCATACATGATATCGAGCATGAAATCCTCTATAATCGCACGAAGGGCTCTGGCTCCGACCTTTTTCTCCTTTGCCATCTTGGCGATGGCATAGAGTGCATCGTCATCGAACTCAAGCCTTACCTCATCCATCTCAAGGAGCTTCTGATACTGCTTGATAATGGCATTCTTTGGCTCCTTCAATATCTTTACAAGCATATCCTCGGTGAGCGCCTCAAGTGAGAACATGATAGGAAGTCGTCCGATAAACTCAGGAATCATTCCGAATTTGCGGATATCATCAACAGTTGCCTGCATGAGCAGGTTCTCATCCCCATCATACTTGTCCTTCAAATCAGCCTTGAAGCCTATAGAAGCCTCCTTGTTCAGGCGCTCCTTTATGATATCCTCAAGTCCCGGGAAAGCACCTCCGCATATAAAGAGAATATTTCTCGTGTCAACTGTGGTCATCGGAACCATGGCATTCTTGCTGCTGGCACCAACCGGCACCTCAACCTCAGAGCCCTCTAAAAGCTTAAGCATCCCCTGCTGCACGGACTCTCCGCTCACATCACGCTGGTTGGCATTTCTCTTCTTTGCAAGCTTGTCTATCTCATCTATAAAAATGATACCGTGCTCAGCTCTCTCCACGTCATTATCTGCAGCCGCAAGAAGCTTACTTACCACACTTTCGATATCGTCACCGATATATCCGGCCTCAGTAAGTGATGTGGCATCTGTTATGGCAAGTGGCACATCTAAAAGCTTTGCAAGAGTCTTTACGAGATATGTCTTTCCTGAACCTGTAGGTCCGATCATGAGCATATTTGATTTCTCAATCTCCACACCATCATATTTATTTGAAGCCTGCTTTGCAGTGGTGTTCTCTTCCTGCGCCTTATGCTTATTGTCAGCCATGACACGCTTGTAGTGGTTATATACTGCAACCGACATGACCTTCTTTGCATGCTCCTGACCTACCACATAGTCATCAAGACTTGCCTTGATCCTATGCGGTGCAGGAATTGAGTGAATGTCAAGAATCGGCTCGACCTTTTTCTCTTCTTTTGGCTTTTTCTTCTTAAGCTTCTGGCTGTTTGGTATGCCTCCTGTCAGATCTGACAAATTTATCATGCTGATATTTGGCATATTGCCAAAATCCATATTGCTTATATTACCCAGATTTCCGAAATTGCCAAAATTACCGTTGCTCATGGAGTCAAAGGTCTTTTGCATACAATCGTTACAGATGCACAGGTTCGGCTGGATATGTATCATCTTGCCTGCCACGCTCTCCGGTCTGCGGCAGATGTAGCAGACATCCTCGTAGTCGTTTGCCTTGTTATCGTTTGTATTATCTATGTTATTTGTAGTTTCTTCATTATTATCCTGAATATTGTCAGGTACTTCCTTGAAATCATCATTATTCATAGGTGAATTACCGCCTTTGTATCATTTGGCTGCTTTATCAGCCATTTAACTATTATACACTACTGAATAAATGCGTGCAAGCAAGCTGAGGCGCTTTTGAAAAAAAAGAACCGACAGATCAAAAGACCTGCCGGATCCATTTTCTTAATATCTATTATAACAGCTCCATAAGAAGCTTATTGACAACAGCAGGATTTGCCTTGCCCTTTGTAGCCTTCATAGTCTGACCTACAAGTGCTCCGATAGCTTTCTTCTTGCCATTGTGATAATCCTCCACAGCCTGTGGATTTGCATCGATGACAGCCTGGATTGTGGCTTTAAGCTCACCCTCATCATTCATGCTCTTAAGACCGTTCTCCTCGACATACTGCTCAGGGTCGATATCATCCGAGAATATTTTCTCAAATACTTCCTTTGCAACAGATGAGTTGATTGTGCCTGCATCTACCAGATCTACAAGCTTTGCAAGGTTTACAGGTGAGAATTTTATCTCATCTGCATCCATATCATTATCCTTTAACAGTCGCATTGTCTCAACCATCAGCCAGTTTGAAACCTTCTTCGGCTTGCCGCAGAGCTTTGTGGCAGCCTCAAATATGTCTGCCATATGCTTTGACTCTGTGAGAATCTTTGCATCATACTCAGGGATGTCGTATTCCTTCTTGTAGCGTGCAAGCTTCTGTGGACGAAGCTCAGGCTGCTTTGCCTTTATCTGTGCGATCCATTCATCGGATACGACGATTGGCACGAGGTCAGGCTCAGGGAAATATCTGTAGTCCTGTGCATCCTCTTTTGAACGCATGGCATGTGATGATTCCTTGTTGTCATCCCATCTACGTGTCTCCTGTACTACCTTTCTGCCCATCTCAAGAAGCTCTATCTGACGCTCACGCTCACCTTCTATGGCATGTGCAATAGCCTTGAAGGAGTTAAGGTTTTTCATCTCCGTACGTGTACCAAACTTCTTTGCGCCCACCTCTCTGACTGAGATGTTGACATCGGCACGCATTGAGCCCTCATTCAATTTACAGTCAGATGCTCCGAGATACTGGATGGTCTGACGCAGAGTCTCAAGGTATGCGATAACCTCCTCAGCGGAGCGCATATCAGGCTCTGATACTATCTCTATAAGAGGTACTCCGGAACGGTTGTAATCTACGATAGATACGTCCTCCCACTCGTCATGTACGAGCTTTCCGGCATCCTCCTCCATGTGGATTTCATGGATTCTGACGTTTTTCTTTCCGTTTGCTGTCTCAATCTCCACTGAACCGTTGCGGCAGATTGGCAGATAAAGCTGTGATATCTGATAGTTCTGTGGGTTATCAGGATAAAAATAGTTCTTTCTGTCAAATTTGCTGTACTGTGTGATGGTACAGTTAGTGGCAAGTCCTACTGCCACTGCGTACTCTACAACCTGCTTGTTTAAAACAGGAAGTGAGCCCGGCTGTCCTGTGCAGACAGGACATGTATGTGTATTTGGTGCGCCTCCGAAAGCTGTGGAGCAGGCGCAAAAGATCTTTGTTTTTGTAGCTAACTCTACATGGACCTCAAGTCCGATGACTGTCTCATAGTTTTTCATATCCTTTTTGCCTCCTTCCTACTGTGCACCGGCAGTTTTATTGGTGTCTGCTGCATTTTTGTTACTGTATTCCTCCGCAATAGCGCTGCGCTTAAGCTCTCTTGTTTTTTCAAAGCTGTAGGCTGCGCGGATGATATTCTTCTCCTTAAAGCAGTCTCCGATGAGCTGTAATCCGATTGGAAGTCCGTTTTTGTCCATGCCGCACGGAAGCGATATTCCCGGAAGACCTGCAAGGTTTACAGATATGGTGTAGATATCACCGAGGTACATCTGGATTGGATCACTTAAGCTCTCTCCAAGCTTTGGAGCTGTGGTAGGTGCTGCAGGTCCAAGTATTACATCATATTTGGCGAATGCATCATCAAAGGCTTTTTTGATAAGTGCTTTTACCCTTAAGGCCTTTAAGTAATATGCATCATAATATCCTGATGAAAGCACGAAGGAGCCAAGCATGATTCTTCTCTTTACCTCAGGTCCAAAGCCCTCAGAACGCGATTTCTTGTACATGTTGTGAAGGTCTGTGTACTCCTTTGTACGGTATCCGTATTTGACACCGTCGAATCTGGCAAGGTTTGAGCTTGCCTCAGCACAGGCGATTACATAGTACGCAGGAATGGCATACTCTACAAGTCCGAGGTCAAATTCCTCCACAACAGCACCTTTTTTCTTTAATTCATCTGCCGCTGCAAGGATTGCCGATTTTACCTCCGGGTCAAGTCCATCTCCGAGATAATCCTTTGGAATACCAATCTTCATACCCTTTACGTCATCGACAAGCGCCTCTGTAAACTTCAAATCGTCTCTGTTTACTGATGTCGAATCCTTCGTATCATATGAAGCGATTGCCTCAAGTATAGTAGCACAGTCTGTGACATCCTTTGCGATAGGTCCAATCTGGTCAATCGATGAGCCATAGGCAATGAGTCCATATCGTGAAACTGTGCCGTAGGTTGGCTTGATTCCTGTCACACCACAAAAGGAGCTTGGCTGTCTGATTGATCCGCCTGTATCTGAACCGAGTGCAAACGGTACCTCCTCTGCTGCAACTGCTGCACAGCTTCCACCTGATGAACCTCCCGGTACGTGCTCTGTATTCCATGGATTTTTGGTTGCTCCAAAGGCAGATGTCTCTGTTGTGCTTCCCATGGCAAACTCATCCATGTTGGTTTTTCCAACGATGACACAGCCTGCATCCTCAAGGCGCTTAACAGCCTCCGCTGTGTAGGTCGGGATGAAATTGTAGAGTATCTTTGATGAACATGTGGTGAGAAGCCCTTCTGTACACATGTTATCCTTTATGGCTACAGGCACACCCGCAAGCGCTCCTTTTAGCTCTCCCGCATCAATTTTTGCCTGAACCTCTGCTGCTTTTTTAAGTGCACCCTCTTCGTCTATTGTGACAAAGCTGTTTATCTTTTCTTCTTTTGCTTTTATAGAAGCAATGGCAGCCTTTACAGCCTCTTCCACTGTAACTTCCTTTGCCTGTATTTTCTTGCCGAGTTCCACGGCAGTTAAAGACATTAAATCCATTTTTCTCCTCCTTGCCGTTATTCGCCGATTGTCTTTGGTACCTTGAATCCGCCGTCCTTCTTGACCGGTGCATTGGCAAGTGTAGCTTCACTTCCGTCACCGTTTGTGACAACATCATCTCTGAATACATTGTTTACAGGGAATACATGGCTCATTGGCTCAATTCCCGAAGTATCAAGCTCCTCGAGCTTGTCGATATAATCAAGCATATCTGCCATATCCTTCTTGGCAGCCTCTGCCTCCTCCGGTGAAAGCTCAAGCTTTGCAAGGATTCCGACATACTCCATAGTCTCATCAGAGATTACGTTTCTCATGACTCCGTCCTCGCCCATCACCTTTGTGGTAACAGCCTGCTGCTCAGGAGTCTCATCCTCAGGCTCCTCTTCAAGTGCTGCACTTCTGACCTTTGCATATACCGCTTCATCGCATATACCCTGATTGTTGAAGCCTGCATGGCGTAAAGTACCCTCATAATCCATGCCTGCCGCAGCCATCACCTTGCCTGAATTTGGATTTTCAGTATCATGTCTGGCCCATATGCGTCCTGCACCGACCTCATTGATAAAAAATCTGATGATAGCTGTGAGTGCCTCTGTCATATAACCGTTATTCCAGAAACGCTTTCCGATACAATAACCGATTTCAACCGACTCAACCCTCTCATCAGTTTTAATTACACTTATAGTTCCGATAGGCTGCTCGAGATCATTAAGCTCAATAGCCCACTGATAAAAATCTTTTTCGTCATACTTAGATATCCATTCTTTTAAAATAGTCTCTGTAGTATCAACACTCTCATGCGCCGGCCATGTAAGATATTTTGTCACTTCCGGGTCATTCGCCCAGTTGTAAAACATGTTCTCGGCATCTTCTATTTCAAATCTTCGAAGAGTAAGCCGCTCTGTGGCGATTTCTCTTGTTCCTATATGATTCATACGATATCCTTTCTCTCTTTCCTGATATTTTAATTTCTACTTGGGATTATACACACATGCCACTTCTAAGCCTTAAAGCGCACCCGCCATAATTGAATCCTGCATATCTGGGACTGCCAAAACTTGCATCCGGGTGCGCATCAACACCCTGCAACGCATGGGTGCATATATATTGTGAAGACAAATTTTTAACAGTTCCGACGCTCACAGCCTGTAATACCTCACAGCATACCTCCTGCCAATAACCTATCCGCAGGAAATGTCGGAACAAGCTTAAAAATTTTCTGAGCAAAATATATACACACATGCTACCACACAGCCTGCATGCGCACCCGCCACAACTCCAGAAGCTGTGACCTATGGCTCCAATCTGCTGAGATCACGAGGAAACAGTGTAGCCTCACGCACATTATCCTCTCCGATAAGCTGCATTGTAAGTCTCTCAAGTCCTATTCCAAGACCTCCATGTGGCGGCATGCCGTACTTAAAGGCTGAAAGATAGCTCTCCATACCCTCTGTCTCCATGCCACGCTTTGCGATTTTTTCCATAAGCTTGTTGTAGTCGTGGATTCGCTGGCCGCCTGTTGTGATTTCAAGGCCTCTGAAGAGCAGGTCAAAGCTTAAGGTGTATGTCTCGTCTGCCGGATCATCCATGGCATAGAACGGTCTCTTCTTTGAAGGATAATGTGTGACAAATACAAAATCACTGCCATACTCTTCCTTGAAGTACTGTCCGATAAGTACCTCCTCCTCCGGCTCTAAGTCGAATGGGTTTCTGAATTGTCTGTTATATTTTTCTGCGACACGCTGCTTTGCCTCGTCAAATCTGACTCTTGGTATGCTTGCCACATCAGGCAGCTTAATCTTTAAAAGCTCAAGCTCCTTGGCGTATGAGGTCTTTAAAAGCTCCATGGTGTACTGCAAAAAGCCGGTCTCCATCTCCATGATATCCTCGAAGCCGTCAATGTAGCCCATCTCGAAATCGAGTGATGTATACTCATTCAGATGTCTCTTTGTATTGTGCTTTTCTGCTCTGAAAACAGGTGCAGTCTCAAAGACCCTGTCAAAGACACCTACCATCATCTGCTTGTAAAACTGCGGGCTCTGCTGTAATATAGCCGGTCTGTGGAAATATTCAAGCTTGAAGAGGTTGGCTCCTCCCTCAGCTGACTTTGCACCAAGCTTTGGCGTATGAATCTCTGTAAATCCATTATTATAAAGGAAATCCCTAAAGCCCCTTGTGATACCCTCCTGTATACGGAACGTAGCACGCTCTCTTGGATTTCTGAGTGCCACTGCCCTGTTATTGAGCTTTGCCTCAAGCGAAGTATTCAGTTTCCATTTGTTGATCTGAAGCGGCATAGGCTCCGCCGGCTCAGATAAAATTGTGATAGTGTCAAGACGAAGCTCGAAGCCGTTTGGAGAACGGTCATCACTCTTGTATGTGCCGCATACCTCCACGGTATCTGCTTCCTTTAGATCATCGACGCTAAACCGGGATTTGCCAGGCTCGTATACACACTGTATAAGTCCGTCCCTGCGTCTTAAGACGATGAATGCAACCTCACCCATATCTCTTATGGTGTGAATCGCACCCTTTACTTTGATGTTTTTGCCCTCGTAGTCGCCTGCAAGAATTTCTGCGATACCGAGGTCTTCCTTTTGAACTGCTCCTGTTAAGAATTCCATATTTTTGTGCTCCTTTGATTTTTTAAGCGGGACGGAAAAAAGGCCCCGGAGCATATCAGATTAATGAAATGCTCCGGGGCGAAAATTCTAAAAATATTCCGCGGTACCACCCGCTTTGAGAAAAAGGACTGTTCCTGTTTCTCCACTCTTATCCGTAACGTGGATGAATCGTATCTGCCTACTTTTGATATATAAAAAGCTTAATTCACATATGATAAACCTATCTATGCAATAAACCATATCAATCGTTCAACAGATCTGCTCCGGTAGTGTTCCTGCAATCAGCTCTTCCAAACAGCGCTCTCAGTCGGTGACGCTGTATTCCTGTCGGTGTCTGGTGATCCAAGTCTCCTTCAACGCATTTATTGTTCTTTTGTTGTTTAACGTTATAACACAATAAACTTATTATTTCAACCCATCATAGCCAAAACTTAAAAAAATAAAGTATAGGAATATATTATGTTTTTTCTTAATTGTGGTTATAACAGAGCCTTCTTTTGCAACAATTATTAAATAAATTTAGGCCATTCCCTATTGCCTTTATTGAATTCGTATTGTAGAGTATATTTGGTATATGTAATTAATTAATAATAATGAAGCAGGTAACACTTATGAAAAAACTATTATTTTTTGATATAGACGGCACTCTCGTTGATTTCGGCAATAGCACCATGAGCCCATCAACCGCTGATGCTCTAATAAACGCAAAACAAAACGGTCACATGATTTTTCTTTGCACAGGACGTAGTTACAATCAGATTTATCCATCATTAAAAGCCTTTGATTTTGACGGCGTGGTGGCTGCTGCCGGCGGCTATGTCACTGTGGGTGATAAGGTAATTGCACATCATGTCTATGGGCAGAATCTGTTACAGAAGGTTCTTGACACTGTTGGTGACAACGACACAGGACTTATCTTCCAGACAAAAGATAAAAGCATCACCAACCACAAGTGGGCCGACAAATTCATATCAGCATTCTCAAAGCAGTTTGACATGCATGTGATACAGGACAACCCGACATTTAAGGATATCGTGATTGATGATGAATTATCAAGCTTTTCTAATCGATACGCCGATGTTGAAAGCACCATCTACTGCAATTGCAACTACCACATTGATGATTTAAGAAAGCTCCTCGGCGATGAATTTGTAGTAACCCTGAGCAGCTTTAAAGAGCCTGAACCTTACAGCGGTGAAATTACATTGCGCGGTGTCAACAAGGCAACCGGCATACGTGATGTGGTAGAGTTTCTTCACATGAGTCAGGCTGATACAATAGGCTTTGGCGATGGCCAGAATGATTTTGATATGCTGCGCTACTGTGATGTCGGTGTTGCCATGGGCAATTCCAGCGATGAAGTCAAGGCTGTTGCCGATATAGTGACAGACGATATCAAAGAGGATGGGCTTAAAAATGCCATGGTGCATCTTGGACTTGTCTAAAAATGCACCATGGCATACTCTATGCCTCAATATTCATAAATCTGTCCCACTCGCACTCGTCCTTTGATGCCGATACAATCAAGGTGTACGAGCGCTCATCGGTTCCATCGAATACGAAGGTATAATTTTCATTCTCCTTCTCGATTAAATATGCGTATCCGTCAAGAAAATTGTTGAAGGTGTCGATATAATCTGCCTCATCTATCTCCTCGTCAGCCGTGGTGCTCTTTAGATTGCCATCGGCATCATATGTCTTAAAGCCCTCGCGTATGAATGAAATAATATTTGCATCTGAAAGCTTTAATATAAGGCCGTTTGTCCTCATATCACGGATATCTCTGTTTTTAGAATTATCTGCCTTTATGATTACGTTATCAAGGCATATTTTGAAGGTGCCAAAGCTCATCATGATATCGCTCACATGCACATCCGAAAATTTGAAATGTGTAAACTCGTTTTCTGTCCTGAATTTCATCTGTTATCCTCCGTATATACTCATGCCGATATTTTATCAGATAATTTTGCTTTGGGCAACTTGCATTTTATAATGTGCCGTACAGCTCAAGTGTATGACCTACACTGCCTGCACCTATAAAATAATAGTCGCTTTGAGTGTCACCGTCTACAAAGATATACTGTCCGTACATCTTTATATTGCAAAAGAGTGCTGTGCGGCTTGATGCAGCAGCGATTCCATATCCCTTGTTTGACACGACAAGCGGCAGCCTCTGCTGTCTGCCTCCGAACGAAATATATCTGGCTTTGTTTGTCAAATCAGTAAGGTCTGTCGCAAGTATTCCCTTGGATTTGAGCTTTTCCGATTTATCCCAGTCAAAAAATGTGTAGCACTCGCCATTATTTAAAAGCCTTGGCTCTGTGGCATTTTCGCTTACAAGGAGTTTTCTGTCGGCATCAAAATACTGTATGGCTCCGTTTTTCTTTTCTATCCTTAGTATCAGCTTCTCCGTTTGAATTTCAATAAGCGATTTTGATTTCTTTGCCACCCATTTGAAGGCTGTATCGGCCTTTTGCTTCCAATAGGTTTTGTGCGGCTTCACTCCAATTCCTTCTACAAAGATTACACGTACTATCTCCGGTGTTATTGGTATCACATAAAGTGTGCCGTCCACTGTGGCGATTTCAACATGCGACTTACCTTTTTTGAGCCATTTTACCGCAAACTTGCCCTTTGAATGTCCCTTTACATGAAGTATATCGTTGTCTGGGATTGAGCCGTATGCGTATGGGGAGGGATTGAGAGGGAGGCTGCTCTTTTTTGCAGCCTTACTTACTTCCTTAATCTTAATTTTATTTGCCATATCTGTAGCAGTACATTGTGTTTGATTTTCCCTGTCTTTTTTTACAAATGCAGATAAATCAAGCTTCTCATTTTCAGCCTTATTTGTCAACTGCTCAGGCTTTAATGCAATGCGCGACGGACCAAAATACTCTCTTTCATCCATATCGCGTCTGCCATCAACACGCTTTTGCTCTTCTATCTCTTTTTCTGTCAGTTGCTGCTTTTCATATTCCTTTGCCTTAGTAAGCGGCTCTGCAGAAAACTCCTTCTGATGCCTGTGGGAAGGAGCAGGGTCTGCAATAAGCGGTGTCAGCCTGCCCCGGTGGAATACAGCAAGCTCATGAAGTGCACGGGTAGCCGCAACGTACAAAAGCTTCACATGACTATCATCAGCCGGATATTTTCTCTCTGATGGGTCAAACAGCAATACAGCATCAAACTCAAGTCCCTTTGTATACGCGACAGGAAGTACCATGACTCCTGCACCAAACTGTGCAGTTTCAATATCATCATCTGCTATTTCTATATGTTTTTTAAGCTCAGCAGACACCTTGAGAGCCTCTGCCTCATCACGGCACACGACAGCTATCGTCTCATAGCCTTCACTCTGCCAGCCTTTTATCGTGTCAACCGATGCCGAAATCAGTGAGCGCACATTGGCATACTCCTCTATGCGCACTGCGTTTCCATGCCTAATAATAGGCTCCACCGGATAGATTGCAAAATCTCCATGGCGCAGTATCTCTGTTGCAAATTCTGAAATCTCAACAGTGTTTCTGTAGCTCTTTCGAAGCAGACCGAATGCATCATATGTGCCTGTGAGAATCAGCTTTTTCAAGTCCTCCCAGTCATTTAAGCCATACTCAAAATGTATATTCTGCGATGTATCGCCCATGATAGTGTATGTGCAGTTTCTGAGGCAGTAATGCAGACAGCAGTATGCCATCATGCCAAAATCCTGTGCCTCATCAATAACCACATGACTCGCCTCACGAACCGGATCTGTCTCCTTGATGCGCTTATAAATATACGCAAGCGCCGCCAGATCATACACATCAAATGAGTCCTTTGGAATATCTATATCATATTCCTTCTCCTTCTGACTAAACAGAAAATCCCTGTAAAAATCATACACAGAGCCTTTCCAGTCATCCTTACCGAAATAGGTTTTGTATTTTTTATCAAGCTTGCTGCGCTCCTTTGCAGGAAACCTCACTTCCTTACCGAGAACCTCATTTTCATACTTCGAGTAAATTATCTCATTTAACATGAGGATTTTACTCTGCATGGAAAGAAGCGGATTATCATGCAGATAAGTGTCTATCAGCACCTTTCCCACAAGCAGATTGCCTGTTTTTTCCATGTAGACCTCATCTCTTGGAATACACTTTTCCTCGTAATCCCAACAGAATTTTTCAAGAGCTTCAAACCATTCTTTACTGCCCTTTATGCTGTTTCTACTGTCATTTTTGCTGACTTCATGTATGCTGTACTTTTTTTCATCCCAATCCTCGTACAAAAGTCTTGTAAACAGCTGCTCCATAGTCATCTGTTTTATGCCGTACACATCAAGCTCCGGAAGCACGCTTGTAATATAGTTCAACAAAATGTGGTTACTGCCTATAATGTAGAAATCCTCCGGTCTGAAATCATCAGCATAATTATATAAAATGTACGATATCCTGTGCATTGCAACCGTTGTCTTTCCTGAGCCTGCAACTCCCTGCACAATGATATTCGTCTTTGGCGAACGGCGGATAATAAGGTTTTGCTCCTTTTGGATTGTTGCGATAATCTCTCCGAGCACTGCCTTTTTATTCTTAGCCAGATACTTTGTCAGAAGCTCATCATTTGCTACGACATCTGAATCAAAAAAGTCGATGAGCTTATCATCTGCAATCTCATAGGTGCGCTTTCTGTTTAAATCAATCTCAAAAGTACCCTCTGAGCTCACCGTGTACTTACATGGTCCAAGACTGCTCTCATAATATACGGATGCAATCGGTGCTCTCCAGTCAATGACCACAGGCTCTGATGCATTCTTCGCAATACCGACTCTGCCTATATAGTAGGACTCCTGTGACTTCTGACGCAGATCCTTAAAATCTATTCTGCCAAAATACGGCTTTTTCCGCGCCTTTTCACATCTTACGATATTTCTCTCGTTCTCATGAAGCTGCGCTGTCGCATTGTTCCACAGGGCAAGTCCCTCCTTGTCCTGTGCCTCGTAGACATCTCTTAAATCCTCTAAATCATCTGTCAGCTTTTTTACCGATTCCTTTGCACGGTCCAGATTATCCTGTGCAATGCCTATGATATTTTGAAGCTGTCTCTGCTCGTCTTTTAATGAAATTCCCGGTAAATCATTTTCTGTGCCCATCATGCCTCCACGACTTATATATGCTGTGATTATACTATACTTTTAATCTCATCTATCCTGTCAACACAGGCAAAAAGCATCTTTTTCAGCTCCTCATCAGGCTGTGTCAAATCAGGCACCATGACAACCTTACAGCCTGCAGAATATGCACTTTTGACACCATTTGGCGAATCCTCTACCGCCATGCACTCCTCAGGTGCCAGCTTAAGCTCGCTGCATGCAAACTCATACACATCAGGTGCCGGCTTTCCATGCTCCACCATAGGTGCACAGATGATCTTGTCAAAATATCCGTAGAGTCCTATCTTTTTAAGATATTTCTCAGCTCTTTCTATATCATTCGCTGTGGAAATCGCTCTGTGAATGCCTTTTTCCTTCAAATATGTAAGTATCTCAATTGCACCGGGCTTAAGCTCAATACCCACCTTTTCCAGATGCTCCTCCATGATTTTGCGACGGTATGCCCTGATTTTATTATAATCCATATCAGGATCATGAAACATATCCTTAAGATGCTGCGGTGCATACGGCTGCCCGAGGCTTCGCATTGAAAGTGCCTGCTCATCCGTCATCTCGTAGCCGAATTGCTTAAGTGCCATCGGCCAGAAAATACGATAATATTTCTCCGTATCTATGAGTGTTCCGTCCATGTCAAATATTACTGCTTTTACCATTGGTTCTCCTTACGTTCTGCCAGGCTTTACTATGCTTCACCTGTTAATTTTACCACTGTCATATCATGATGCATGGCCTTTATCACCGGGCCAAACATGTCCTTTGTCTTTATCCTGAGGCTGGAGGTATTTATGCATGGATGACATCCAACCCACTCACCTTTTAGCACATCCTCATCCACCAGAAGTCTGACCGCATTGTCATGGTCGTTCATCAGCCCCATCACACTGACTGAGCCCGGTGTGATATCCAGATATTTTTCCATATCCTGCGGACTTGCAAACGAAAGTCTCGCACTGCCTATCTGATGCGAGAGCTCTTTTGTCTTAAAAGTCTTGTCTCCCGGTATCATTAGCAGGTAAAAATCAGTTTTCTGGCGGTTGCACAGGAAAAGATTCTTACAGATTGTTGCGCCGAGTGTCTTGTCAATCTCCTCACAAACCTCCATCGTAAATGCCGCCTCGTGGTCTATTCTCTGATATTCGATTCCCAGTTTGTCCAAAAAATCGTATGTACGAATTTCTTTATCCAGTCTGCCTGTGGTATCTGTCGGTCTTCCATTCTGTAATTGCATTTGTGCCTCCTGAAATTAATTATCGCAGCTGTGTTCAGCACCGTAACCGCTGCTATTATTCTCTTTTAATTGCTATGGCTATAGATTATACACCTCTTTTATGTATTCTAACAAGCCCCGGCATCCACTAATTACATCATCAAAGGTCGCATCAAAATCACCTGTATACCATGGATCTGCAACATCGCGCGCTGCTGTAAGCTTGTGATTTGTCCCGTAATCAGCAAATGACAGCATCTTAAATATCTTCTGCTGACTGTCACTGCCACCTGCAATCCTTGTCATATTCCTGATATTTGCAGTGTCCATTCCAATCAGAAGGTCATAGTACAAATAATCATCGCGTGTCATCTGTCTCGCGCGATGTGGAATTAGAGGAATATGCTCCTCGTATAGTTTGTTTTTGGTGCCGTAGTGCGGCGGATTGCCTATTTCCTCACGGCTGGTCGCAGCTGAATCTATCTCGAAAACAGCATCGAGGTGCTGTCTGTGAACCAGATGGGTGAAGATGCTTTGGGCCATGGTGCTGCGGCAGATGTTGCCGTGGCAAACCATGAGCACTTTAATTTTATCTTGCATATCTTCGTTTTTCCTTGTATATCCTTATTTTTCCTAGGTTTTATCACACTTTCACGACATCTAACCTAGTGTACCTATCCTAGCATAAAATCGCATATTTTACCATATCTCGGTAAGTAAAATGAGTACAAATCTAGGTATAAACCCGATTCGTACTCATCAGTACTTTTTCCCTATGCCCTTTATTTCCTTACTTGGCACACTTTTTCATTTTTTTTCTATCCTTTCAAGCCTCTCCATTTCTCTCTGTGCATCTTCCAACTTAAGGTGTGTATACACATTTGAGGTAACACTTATATCTGTATGTCCCATTAAATATTTCAATGTTTCTACAGATATTCCTCTCTTTGCCGCATTCGTACAAAATGTATGGCGGCACACATGCGGTGTTATCTTTGGAAGTTGCACTCGATAAATTCTATTGTACTTCTCAACCACATGCTGAAAGCGTTTTTCCCATTGATAAGGCATCATTGGTTTCCCACGCTTATCCAAGAACAGAAAACCTGTATAACCATCTATCATTTCCTCGACTTTAGGTTTCTTTCTGTTCTGTACTACCCTCTTGAATGCTGCATAAACTTCATCCGACATTGGCAATACTCGTGTTCCAGCTTCAGTTTTTGTTTTTTCTATGTACTTTCCCTTATTCCCTACATACTGTAACTGATGATTCACGTTGATTGTTCTTTTCTCCAAGTCTATATCCTTTAACGTAAGTCCGCAAAACTCTGCTTTTGTCAACTAAAATCTAAAAAAATATTATTTTTTCACACAAAAAGACACCATAGAACCAGCTCTATGATGTCCTCTTTATAATTTTATGTGATTTTCTTTCAAATTAGCTCTCTAAATTATTCCATTCTGTATATACTTTAACTGTTGCATGAAATTTCGTTTGAGGCTCTATATATTTTTCTTTTGTTGTTGCATCATCAACAAGTTGACGAATCTCATCATGATACAACTTCTTAAAACGCTCTTTGTCAACTTTTCCGTCTAAATATTTGGCACAAGCCTCATCGTATGCATTCAAAACCCCTTCTAATGCGGAATCAAGCATCGATTTACACAATTCAATATCTTCATCATTCTTAAATTGAACAACCTTATCCTCATAACGACTTCTAGCACTCAAAATCAATTCCCGTGTCTGCATCTCAACCTGAGCCATCTGCATATCATTCGCAGTTTTAGTCAAATCATTTGCAACTGAAGCCAACTCATTTCCCTTTTGAGATGCCTTAAAACTCACATATAGTGCTATAACACTGACCAAAACGGCAAGTGCTGTTAATATAACCATTGCTAAATCCATTTGCCAGTACCTACTCTCTCTTATTTACCTTACTCTCAACCATATTAACAAGAGATAAGAAAGCAGAATTGTCTGATTCACAAAGTATAAATGAATCTGTAGTCTCATCATAACCATCTGTATGCAAACACTCAAACAAAAATTCCAATTCCTGTTGAGACAAATTTGCTTGATTAATTCTATTTATAACTTCTGCCATTCTCTGACTATTTAGCAACCTTCTTAACTCATTAGAAAAAATAGCTATTCTTCTCCTATCCATGTTTTTCTCCTTTCGAAGCAAATACAGCATATAAATATAATATATTTTATCACTATCTATATTTTTTTCAATATAAATTCGTGAATAATCTACTTTTCCTAAAATGAAATTTTAAATGTCCGCATGCCCAAAGTATCAGTGGAATTTAGTTCTACACTGGAATTTACTTTTTCAAGTTAGCAATAAAATAAAAATTATATCTTATCTAATCTCACTGCTGATGCGGATGCCTGAACCAAATTGCCATGCTTGCCCTGTTCTGTTTCAATAAGGTATCTGATTTCTTTGAAATATTTCAAAATTGCAATTTATAGCCTATTGAAATACTTTTCACTATATTACCAACTATTTCATATGGGTATACCCTATTGAAACACAAAGCCACTGACTACTTAAAAACTATAGTCGGTGGCTTTGCTTTGTATCAAGTCGATTTATAGTAGTCCGAAGTAGTTTAGCAATACTGCCTTGAATAATGCTTCTTCGGAGATTGGTTTTACTTTGGAATTTATGAGTTCTAAATCTTCATCCTTTATGCTCTTAAAATTCCCCTGCCTGTCGTGTCTGCAAATAAAGCAGTCACCTGCTATGATTGTTTCTAACTCGCGTATCATTACCCTAGGCTCTAAACCAATCAGCCAGCCTTCGTCATTACAGACTAAGTCTATTTCTTCTGTAAGGGCAGTGCACTCTATAAGTCCACCGACAAACTCCTGCTCTGCCTGTAGCGTATTTTCTATATCCATGAAACCTTGTTCATCTTTCTTAAATCCATATACTCTCATAATGTGCTCCTTATAATAAATGTGGCAGATGCTTTGTTTGCACCTGCCGTTTACTGGGTTACTTTGTTTGGTTTTCTATTGCTGTTGTTTTCTCACTCTTTTTATCTGCTGCCTGCTCTGGTTTTGACTGTTTTGCTTTTTCCAGTGAAGCTACAATTATTTTATCGCCCTGTATTTTTGCTCCACCACTGACTATATGCATATCAAGTAATGTTTTCACTTTTTCCTCTGTGAAACTTGTTCGCTCATATCGTGATGAAATCACATCATACATTGTAGTGCCTTTATCTTTATGGGTTCCTATCACAATATAAAACAGGTTCGCTAAACAATCATCCTCGACCATTGGAATCAATGTATTTGTATGAACCTTTTTCATCATGTTTATTACAAAGAAATTCTCTGTATCAAGCTCTAACTCACCAGCCCCTGTTATTTTCATACCATAAACCTCATCCGATGTAATGCCCTTAAGTGCATCCTTTATCTGCTTTTCTGTCAGCTCCACGACCTCTCCTTTTGGTAAGCTGTAAGCCTCAAAACATATCGGTCTGCTTCCTAAAAAGATCTCGTTTGTAATGATTAATTTTCTACACATATCGTTTTCCTCCTGCATTTCGCATTTATTATTTTTCTGGACATTTTTTTTATGTCCTCCTTACATTTAATACAATAACGCTGGGAAAACTAGATGTCAGTAGTGGAAATAGCCAGAGTTTTCATACTGAAATTAGAGATGTTGTAGAAAATGCAAAAGGGCAGCGCCTATCGGCACTGCCCATACTAATTACTACTAGGATTTTGCGTGTAGACAGAATAATTCGGTCTGTTAATCGCTTTAATATCCACATTGTTCTTTTTAAGTTCCCTATGTAACAGAACTTTCACCAATTCTGACCGCCACAGACGGTTTGTTGACAGCACAACAATATATTGAATTTTATTTTCTTTCAATGTAGCAAGCATATCAAGCAGACCGTCACGCTCAATACTCATTTCATCCTCGTTGGCTTTCGCTCCGCTGATACCCTCGTCCTTAAAAATCTCTATCAAGTTGTAACTTTTGGAACTGCAATACTTTTCAATTTCTGCACGTTGCTCCGCTAAGGAATATCCCTGTTTGACCTGCACTTCTGTTGACACCCTTATGTAGCCATATACATTTACAATGTTGTTTTCCATGTAACCGAACCTCCGTTATAAAAATTTATTTTATAACAACAATTTCAATTCCAGTTAAAAATCACGGGAAACCATCAATATATAATTATTGAGACGTGGTAATGTATCTTACCAAATATAAAAGACTTCCTAAAATATTCATTATTCTAGAAAGCCTTTCTTATCTCATTTAAAAATATTCATTGGATATTTCGTTGATAACATCCATTACAGAAGTATATTTAACCCATTCACTCTCACATGTATATCTGTGTGAATCACTTGCATTTTTATCTACTGTAACTCTAAAATTATACTCCCCCTTTAATGATTCATTATACTCAACAACCGCCTTTATTTCTTCCAGCCGTTCTTTAATCATCTGCGGTCGTGTAGCCTCACCACCTTTTGCTACATATTGGTTACTTCCCATCGTTCTAGAACTTGTATCAAGTCCGTAATATGGATTCTCTCTAAAATCAGATTGTATTTCTATTCCATAAGTTTTTCTAATATCACCATTTTTAAATTCTATGTAACAATCATCACCATACTTGTACGAAACACTTACACTTTCATTGGCTCTAAATGTATGCACTTCGTATTTTTCTGTATAATCCCACCCCAAAGCTGAAAAATATTTCTTTACTGGAGCAAATTGTTGTTCCATGTATTTCATTTTGGCTTCTGTAAATTTCTGCAATTGCCCTTTTGTGGTATGCTGATTATATAAAGAAATACCTTCTCCAAAATATATTTTATTATACCTTTTAGTTTCATCTTTCAATTTCTCAACTAACAATCCGTCTGTTTTTACATCTTCAAACCCCATAATACACCTCCAACATTTTTATTATATTATATCATTGCTTTTGTATAATATGAATACTAACCTTAATATAAATACTAACCTTACAGATAGTATTAAACATAACACTGTACCTTTCCAGAACAAAAATACGCTAACTTAATTGCTTCTTCATCTGAATAGCCATCCCTATGTATATATGACGCCAATGCTATCATCTCATTTTGAAAAATGTATAAAAACTTATCAAATCCAGTACTGAACAAATTTCCCTCAACCAAAGCGTTAGGGTCTAATGAAAACGCTTTAACACTTTTTTCCCTTTCGGCAATCGCATGGGTAATCCTGTGATTTCCATCTATAACAAGCCATTGATAAAATTTATCTACCGTCAGTGGTACAATAATAATTGGTTGTGTTTTTATCTTTACGATATCAGTTGTTGGTGTCCAATTAATTCGCATGTTCTTATCAGTAAACTCTTTAATATCAATATTAATTGCATTATCTAAAGAAACTCCCGACTGCTCTATCATTTGAATTATGCGTGATACCCTAAAATGAATAAACATCGTATTTGTCTCATAATTTACTGGTATCTGAAAATTCTCCGGAGCTTCCATTTTTTCTTTCAACATAAGCATTTTCATCTTAGGATTATTATAATCTCTACACGCAAAACCATCTTGTGCCTTTAACATTTCCATCCATTTATCAAGATATATTTTTTGAACTTCTCCGGAATCAAATATTGGCATCTGTGATAATTCCCTTTTCCATGCTGTATAATCTACTTTATATATCTTGTCTGACATAAAATCTACTGGCATATCATTTTCCCTCCTCATAAAATATTTTTATAATAAATTATACACTACTTAATCACAAATTTAAACTAAGTAAACCAGAGGTAAAAACTTAGTCACAAAATGTTCAAAAGCCCAATTTTACTAGATATTTTTCACTTTTATTATAGACTGCCGTGGCAAACCATGAGCACTTTAATTTTATCTTGCATATCTTCGTTTTTCCTTGTATATCCTTATTTTTCCTAGGTTTTATCACACTTTCACGACATCTAACCTAGTGTACCTATCCTAGCATAAAATCGCATATTTTACCATATCTCGGTAAGTAAAATGAGTACAAATCTAGGTATAAACCCGATTCGTACTCATCAGTACTTTTTCCCTATGCCCTTTATTTCCTTACTTGGCACACTTTTTCATTTGTCATTGTCCGTTTCGGTCGGCTTTGATGATACCCTTTTTGCATCTCTTGCCATGTCACACAGCCTTGAGATAAATTGTGTGTAGTCTGCAATCTCATCTCCATCCACTGTGTATGGAAACCATGTGAAATTTATTTTTCATCTGTAATTTCAATCTCTGTGCTGTCCATCCGAAATGCACGTTGAAAAAGTGTCTGCTTATTTGCTATAATCTTCTGTAAATTTTCCAATGCCGTATCCGTAAGGCTCTCTTTCGGAATCGATATTGTCTGCTTATCCTGTTGCACTGGCACTTCTTCCGTTATTTCCATATCGTCTTGAAACCCATGTTCCCGTAACTGCCGAATCAGGTCTTCCACTATTTCTTTTTCAGTTCCATCCGGGATATGCAATACCCCCTCCTTAATTTTATTCCTTCATAATATTCGAAAACGTTCCTGACAATTCACATATTTTCTTTGCAATACTATTTTCACCATCTTCTATTTTTTTAGATGGTGCCGTTAGTTTTAATTGTTTTAATCTTTTTTGTATTGCCATTCTTCCGTAGAAAAATCTCCAACGTTGCATATTAATTTGAGCTGCAAACCAAGCCATCTCAGAATATGACATTTTATATTTCGGTATCAAAACCCTTACTGCACTACCACCATTTCCTCTAGCCATAAATCGCCAAGGTTGCACACAAGCTTGTCCAAAACAAGTTACTGTAATAGCCCCATTTTCAAACACTTCACCATTAACATCATTGACTAGTCTAACAATACTATTTTGTGGGTCTCCTGATGATACATACGGACATGTGCCAGCCAAGTAATTACTTTCACCACTTGATTTTCCCCCTGAAACAGCAAAAAACTTCTCTATATTATCAGATTTTCCGTATGGAAGTTCCGGCAGCTTATCATCACTTAGCGGGAAATTCGTGAGAACCTCATCCGCAATATCCTCAATACATACTGACGCTGTCAAAATGGATTTTGTAATATTCTCTACAAATATATTCTGCTCTTCTTCAGACAACTCTGGTTGTGGCAAATACTGTTCTGGTGAAAATTCAGCTCCAACTTCCATTATCTGTGATGCTGATACTATTGTAACAAGTTCTGATTTTACCTTTTTATTTTTCATAAACTTCTTAAACAAATCTAATACTTCCGGTAATTGTGAACCTTCTACTTCAACTCTTTTGCCTTTTAACTTTTTATATCCATCATTCCAAATTTTAGCCATAAATATCTTATCGCTTTTCATTTGTGGTCTATGTGCCTGTGCAATCATTATTGTTGTATCAACAGCTGTTGGGTAAAATAAATCACCCGGCAAACTAATCATCCCAAAAACAGAATGTTTTTTCAAAAATTCACTACGCCATAAAGCATTGTCATCATCAGCAAAAATACCAGATTTAACAACAACCGCCATCAATCCCATTGTTTGCAAAGATTCCATTGCTAATGAAATAAAATCTCGTTCTGGCTCTTCATCCTGAGAAAAAGGTGGATTTAGCAAAGCCTTCGTAAATTTATTCTTTACATTTTCTTTGCTACTCTCTTCAAAACAACTCACATTCTCAATGTGACTCTTTCCATCACCTCTAAAAAACATATTAAGTGCTGCTAGAGACCAAACCGTAGGATTTGAAGCATCAGATCGGAAGAGCGTCGTGTAGGGAAAGAGTGTAGATCTCGGTG
>OMCT01000237.1_pt1 | contig 45827 bp, 26 predicted proteins | sample 1674301 | NCBI WGS metagenome assembly OMCT01 (sample SAMEA103958158, study PRJEB25191) | human gut metagenome
TTGGCATTCCATTACGCATCCGCAAAGATGACTTACTACACATACGCCCCATTATGAGAACGTGCTACCCAATGGATGGTGTTTTTCAACTTTGGGTGAGGTGTTTACACTTCAAGCAGGGAAAAACATAACAGCAAAAGATATTAAAGATACCGCCACAGAATTACATCCTTATAAATGTTATGGTGGCAATGGCGTAAGAGGATTTGTTGCACTGTATAACAGGGAAGGAAATTTTCCAATCATCGGAAGGCAAGGAGCACTTTGTGGTAACATCAATATTGCTAAAGAAAAGTTTTATGCAACAGAGCATGCTGTTGTTGTAGAGAGATATTGTGATGTAGATTTAATGTGGGCATATTATATGCTGACTGCATTAAACTTAAATCAATATGCCACTGCAACTGCTCAACCTGGACTTTCTGTCACTGTTATCAATGATGTTTGTATTTCGTTACCTCCACGAAAAGAGCAAGAGAGAATATCAAAAGAGATAGGACACTGGTTTGCTTTGCTCGACCAAATAGAGCAAGGCAAAGCCGATTTACAGACCACCATAAAACTAACAAAAAGCAAAATCCTTGACCTTGCCATTCATGGCAAACTTGTACCACAAGACCCGAATGACGAACCAGCCATTGAACTCTTGAAACGCATGAATCCCGATTTCACACCTTGTGATAACGGGCATTATCCCGTTGGATGGATAGAAACTATTCTAGGAGAACTTTTTAGCCACAATACAGGCAAAGCACTCAATTCGTCAAACAAAGAAGGTATATTCAAGGATTATTTAACCACATCCAATGTGTACTGGAATAAGTTTGATTTTACAGCAATAAAACAAATGCCATTCAAAGAAAGCGAATTGAATAAATGCACTGTTACGAAGGGTGATTTACTTGTATGCGAAGGTGGAGATATTGGACGCTCTGCAATATGGAATTATGATTACGATATTTGCATTCAAAATCATATTCATAGACTTCGTCCAAAGATAGATTTATGTGTGCCATTTTATTACTACACATTTGCATATTTAAAGGAAAACAATCTGATAGGAGGGAAAGGTATTGGATTACTTGGACTATCTTCCAATGCTTTACATAAAATTGAAATGCCACTTCCTCCACTTGCCGAACAACAACGCATTGTCCAAAAGATAGAAGAACTATTCTCTGTTCTTGATAACATTCAAAATGCCTTAGAAGTGTAAATGAATACACTTCTAAGGGCTGATGCGACTTTACCAGTTAACCACTTTATCCACAATCTTCTGCTGTTCGCTGGCAGTGCGACGTAGATAGATGCGTGTAGTTTCTATGCTTTCATGCCCCATTAGGTCGGCTAGTAGAGCAAGGTCATTAAAGCGGTCAAGGAAGTTTTTGGCAAAACGGTGACGGAACGAATGAGGATAAACTACCTCCTTGTTCATTCCGTATTTTTCTGCAAAATGCTTGAGTTGGGAAGCGATTCCGCGAGTAGTAATACGCTGTCCGAAACGATTCAGGAAGATGTAACCGGATGTCAAGCCTTGGTTTTTCAACCATTTTTCAGATTCTGTCCGTAGATTCTTGGGGATGTATAGTCGTCGAATCTTTCCGCCTTTACTATATAAATCAAGATAGCCCACTTTAATGTGTTCCGCTTTGATGTGGAGTAATTCACTAACACGTGCTCCGGTAGCCGCCATAAACCACACAATAAAATACCACTCCTCATAACCATCTACTTTAAGTTGGGCTTTAAGAAATTTATAATCAGCATCGCTGATTACATTTTCCAAGAAGTTCTTTTGCTGTACTTTTACGAACTTCACTTTTAGTTTTTCTTGTTTCGTAAACTCCAGATACTTGTTAATTCCTTGCAATCGCAGGTTAACCGTCTGTGGTTTGAAGTTCTCCACCAAATACCCCTTGTATGCCAAAAGGTTCTTCTTGTTTACTTCTCCATAATGATTGAGGAAATACTGTACCGTCCACACATACGATGTAACGGTGTTCTTGGCGAGATTAGTCTTTGCCAAATGATTTTTGAATTTTGTTACCATACTACATTGATTTATAATGAATACAGTAACAATATAAGAGAATATATCGAACATGATAAGAAGTTGCCTGAAGGATGGGCTATGTGCAGGCTTGAATAAGTTGTAGATTATGAACAACCTACTGCTTATATTATAAATTCAACGGCTTATGATGATTCCTACTCAATACCAGTCTTAACAGCAGGTAAGTCTTTTATAATTGGTTATACCAATGAAACGACAGGGATATGCTCAAATCTTCCTTGTATAATCTTTGATGATTTTACAACAGATTCAAAACTAGTTGTTTTTCCTTTCAAGGTAAAATCATCAGTAATGAAGATTCTAAAAATACACAGTGATATTGAGATTGATTATGTGGCAATGTTTATGAGTGTAACCAGATTGATAGGTGACACTCATAAACGATATTGGATTTCTGAATACTCAAAATAAGAGAAACCTATACCACCGAAGGCAGAACAAAAACGGATTGTTTATACAGCCCGTAATATTTCATTCATCGTATCAAGCACCATATCTATTTTAGCCACAATTCGTTCTTGCTCTTTATATGGCGGTATGGGTATTAAAACATTACCAATAGATGTTTTTGTTAAACTGGGCATAGCCGTACTTTTATCTAATTTGCTAAAATCAAATGATAAGCAGAAATAATACAGATATTTATCAAGTATAGCATCATTAGCCTTCAAGCCAAAAGCTGTATCAACGTTCCAAAAATGTTCCTCTACGAATATAGGATTATTAATTGTACCTTTTCTTCCAATTATTGTAGAACCTGCGATGCAAAGATACTGATTAGCTCTGCCTATAACACCGCCACTACCATAAATTGGATATATACCGTTAAGTGTTTCAACATTTTTTGAGACTTCCCATTCGTTATACTTGTAATCTGTTTCATTTTACAAATAGCCCATCCTTCAGGCAACTGTGTATAATGCCCGTTATCACAAGGTGTGAAGTCGGGATTTATGCGCTTCAATAGTTCAATGGCTGGTTCGTCATTCGGATCTTGCGGTACTAGTTTACCGTGAATGGCAAGATCAAGGATTTTGGATTTGGTATAGGCTATAAGATTTTGAATGTCAGTAATATTTTGTTTGAGCGAATCAATCAAAATATCATACTTAGACACCTCTTCAATTATCCTTCTAACTTCATTTAAAGGCGGTATTGGTATTCGCATATTTTGAGATTGTGTCAGTGATATATTAACCTGTCCGGCAGAACCTCGTGTGGCAATAGAATTTATTTCTGACATTTCCTCTAAGTAGACTTTTAGATATGATACCAACACCTCTTTAAATTTGTAAGGGCGTATTAGTACAGCGGCCTGATTAAAATTTGCTTGTGGCAATGTTGTAGGAATAATTGCAAGTTTACCAAGAGGTGGTCCAACAATATTCATAATAAGGTCTCCTACTTCTGTGCGCGAACGCTGGAGCTTTCCATTATGCACTTCTTCTGTAATATATTGTGGATGATAGGCAAAATCTATTTTTTGATTCCTGAGATTGTACATCTTAATGTAAGGAACACCATTCTCTACAAAGCATGTTTTATCTGGTGTACTTCCAGATGCAACATAAGCTATATCTTCCAATCTACACCATACCCACGAATTCGGCAGCTCAAACGGCACATTCTCATAATGGGGCGTATCGGAAGGAAAAAAGGAGAGGAAAAATCCTCTCCTTAATCTAAACCATGTATTAGACATTTAAGTTTTTCATCGGCAATCCATAATTGTTTTGGTTGAAAATTTATATGCAGCATATTCACATTCATACTAATCAGCCTTCTTCATTCTAATGGTACAAGTAACATTTGATAAATAGAATAAGAAACAAAGCACTTATTCTTCATTTATCCGATAAATAACCATCGGAAACAATGCTGTCATTGCAGCAGGTTTGATCGTGACAAGAGAGGTTCCGGCAAATACGGTTGTGGGCGGTGTTCCTGTCAGACATATTCGTAATATCAAGGAATAAAGAAAGGAGATAACCAATAGAAAATTATAAGCAAATATGCCCTCATGCTCTCATTATGTATATAATCCATTGATAATGAGCGACAAATGAATGATGGTAGCATATTTTTGAAGAAACAATTTGCCCTCATGCTCTCACTGTTTAATTATACTGATTACTATCTAATATTCTTATATTCAATGTGATATAGCTGAATTCGTTTCAAAATCACTCAGATGAGAAAAGAGTCTATTTTGCCGTTTTAGGTGAAGAAAAATGGCATAATGCCTACAAGATCCCTTTTATATACACGAATCTTATCATATTTTGCTAGGAGAAACAACGGTAACTACTGTATTTTATGGAGTTCTTGATAGTTTATATAGAGATCATTATATGATAATCGGTCATTCATATTGCAGTTCTTTACTATGGGAAATTGCTTAATCACCTTTGTGATTAGACTTAATTACACTTGTGATTAACTTTAGTCACCTTTGTGATTAGAGTTAGTCACACTAGTGAGTAAGTAATTGCTAATAATAGAAAGAACAAATATCAAAGTACGATGAGTAGAACTTGTCAGCATGAAAATGTAATCGGATGTTTGTAAAATAGAGTATACTGTGATGAAAAAGCTCAAAATGCGATGGCTGACAAACTTTTGAATTAAGACTTCGTATGTGTTCATGTCGTTGGTTATCAGATGGATATACTCTTTTTATTTGTTCTGTAGAATGAGGGCATGAGGGCAAAGATACTTTTTGAAATATGCTATCATCATTCATTCAGTATTCATTATCAATATGTTAACTTCTTAGTGAGAGCATGAGGGCATAATTGCTTATAACTTTCTATTAATATTGGTGTTATGTTGAGTCGATTTATTGTGAAATACAGAAGTGTTTTTAATGCTTGTTGTAGCAATTATTAAAAATAATCGCTAAGAAACGTTTTTCCTATTTAAGAAATTATTATATTTGTACCGACTATTATACTATGGCGTAGTAGAAAGTTACATATTTTAAGAAGCGTTATTGAAATTATCTTCTATCGTCAAACTTCGCAACTTTGAACTGTACCTGAAGATGATAACAACAACGCTCACGTCTGTGTTATATACCTGCCATTACTGTGGCATTTATATACCTAATGGCGTGGGTGGCTGTTGTTTATCTAGGTACAAGGCAATGCGAAGGCCCGACGATAGGATAAACAAGATACAGCCCTCACGCTTTTTTATTGTTAACCGCCGAACAGAGGAGGGGGAGTTAGGCAAAGTCTTTTGACAAGATAGACTGATCTAACATTTACAGACGTATGAAAACAACACTGCAAGCGGGAATGCGAATCCTTATTTCCCGTTATCTGTCAAGTCGAGGTTGCGGAGACACAGTATATGTCACCGGACCGCCAGGAGTCTTCTGCCCACAGACGGCAATTATAGCATCTTTCTATAAAAAATATTCTATGGTATAATTGGGGCGTATAATGTCTGAACAGAATCATTGAAAAATTAAAATCTAAATTTATTGTACGGAAATTATGGAAACAAACAATATGGAAATGTATGAGGCTCCTAAAGTGGAGGTTATCGAAGTAGAAGTGGAAAAAGGATTTGCAGTAAGTGCTCCTGATTATGTAGACAGGCCTTTGAATTAATAAAATTTTATCATCATGAGAAATATAATGTATCTATCCTTTGCCGCTTTTATTTTTGCAATGAGTGGCTGCTCAAATGAAACATTTGAGGAAGGATATGGAAGAACAGGCAATGACATATTGGTTGCTACGATACCATCCGTCGAATCACGAACTTATATGGATGGGGTATCTGTAAAGTGGAGTGCCGGAGATAAAATCGGTATATTTTCCCAATCGAACAATTCTGTTTCATATGCGAATAATGAATATACCCTTTCTAGTGAGGCGGGTACACAGAGTGCGGAGTTTTCGGGTTCCTGTGAAGGAGAGAAGAAGGTAGCTTACTATCCTTATTCCGAAGATGTAACATATGATGGGACAAAGATAAGTTATGATATGCCTGTTTCTTATACGTATAAATCTGAAAATCCGAAAGATAACAACGGGGCACCTATGGCGTGCCTGATAAGTAAAGATGCACAAAATCAAGTTTCATTCAAGAATGCAGGGGCTTTAATCTATATTATGGTGAAAAACATCCCTGCCGGATATACACGGGCTATCTTGACATCTCAAGGAACAGGTGCTCCGGATATTGCGGGTAATGTAGAAATTACTTTCACTGCCGAAGGAATACCCACTTTAAAAACTTTAACGAATAGTAATGTGACAGAGGTGAGTGGAACAGATAATAAAGTGGTTACCATTAATTTTACAACTTCCGATGCTCTTCAGGACTTGGAATTCTACTTCCCTATCCCTGTCAATACATATCCGGAACTGAATATTTCAGTAGCAGGAGATAATAAGAATACACTCAGCATCAAGACATTCAGAGGGGATGACGGTAAAGGAGTCATGGCTGAACGTGGGGTAAGACTTTATGCTACAGTCGCTATCGATAAAGTAATAGGCGAGGTTCCTACGGAAGTAGAAAGCGTAGCGAAAGCCACCGAAGCATTGAAAAATTCCAATGCGATAGTGATAGCAGACGTTCCGGACAGTGAAAATTCACCGGAAATAGCATTGCCTAAAAAGAGTAATTCGGAAAATGAGGCTGTCAGCATTTCTTTTGATAAAATCAGTGTTTCCAGTGAAATTGCCATAAAGGAATCTTCTGAAGGAGAAGGATCTTCTGTTGCCAAAACTGTAAGAGTGGCTATTCCCGCTGTAGAAGCAGGTAGTGTATCTTCGGAACCTTCTTTTAAGATTGAGTTACCTGCTTCTACTGTTACTCTGGATGCAGTTGACGGTAAAGCCACTTATGCAAAAGTGACTGCCAAAACAGCAGATCATACTCTTATCATAAAAGAAGGGGTGACAGTGAAAGAACTTGTCATAGCCGGCGGTAATGTAGAAGTATATGGTACAGTGAAAAATATATCATTGGCTGATGGAAATTCCAGTGAAACTACAGTAACTTCCTATGGATCTGGAGTTGTTGAGAAAGTGGGCGACAGTAATACCGATAAGTTTAATTTTAAATCAGAATGGGATGGCGTTTCTGTAGCGGAAGCAACACCCACGGATGGTAAAATTTATACGGCTGCACAACTGGCTTACTATCAGTCGAAAGAAATTCCTAAAACAACAACCGGAAAAGATCTGCCTGCTACAATGACGGGAAATGTTACACTATGTGCTGATATTGATATGAAGCAACAGCCGTGGATTGGCATGGTATTGGGTGAAAATGCTGTTTTTGATGGCGCAAATCATACCATCTCTAATATACGGGTGGATAATTTTGTACTTTCGGAGCAGAGTAAATATACTCCCAATGCCTGTGTAGGGCTGGTTGCGGCAACTAAACCGGGTTCTCAGATTAAAAATATCACGATAGACGGCTTTGAAGTAACCGGTAATGGTGCCGATGCAAAATGGAGTGGTGCTTTGGTGGGATACTCTTACGGTACAACTTCGTATGAAAACTGTCATGCTAAAAATGTGAAGATTGAGAGTAACAGTGCGGATGCTTACCGTATAGGCGGTTTGATTGGATTTATTGGCAAGATGAGTGGTACTGATAAAGCAGTGACATTGAAAGGCTGTTCAGCAAGTAACGTTACAATAAAAGGTAGTTTCTCTATCGGAGGTCTGGTAGGAACAGTGCAAGGAAGTGCGGATAGAACGTTCAATAACTGTGATGTGGATAATATCAAGTTGTCTGTCAATGAAAATTCCAGTGCAAAATACGGAGCATTTTCCAGTGATTTTTATGGTCCTAAAGTTTGGAGTGGTTATATGTCCAAGTTTATTGGAGATATTAACCTGGTGGGTACGGTTACTATAGATAGTGATTGCAGTGTGGATGTTTCTTTCACCGAAGAAAACTTGAAGTCCTTTGGTTATGGTGATATTGCAGATTATACTTACGCAAAAGATGCTTCACAAGAGGTGATAAATGCTGCTGTTTCAGCGGCGAAACATTATTCTTTGGCTGATGCTACGAGTCCTTTCATTCCTGCTCAAGTGGATGGGGGAACTATTACGGTTAATAGTACGACTTTAGTAAAAGGAACAGATTACAATCGTTTTATCTTGATTAAGGATACATGGGATGGAACAACCAAGACCCAACCTCAGAAGGAGAGTAATGTTTATCAAATTAAAAGTGCGGCCGAACTGGCTTGGTTCCAGTCTAAACAAGCGCCGACTTCGGCAACGGCTGCTTCTCTTTCCGCAACAGTAGATGCTGATGCAAAACTGTGTGTGGACATTAATTTGAATCACAAACCTTGGTTGGGAATGGTTATAAACGGCAAAACATTTGATGGTGGAAAACATACGATTTCTAACCTGAACATGAGCGAGTATTTGTTAAATCAACAAGCAACCACTTTTACTCCCGAAGCTTGTATCGGATTGTTTGCTGCTGTATATGGAAATGCTATAATTAAGGATATAGCCCTTGACGGGGTAACGATTGAGCCTTCTGCTGAAAAATCTCCCAAATGGGTGGGTTCATTAGTGGGCTACTCCAAAGGAACTGGCACAACTTATACCAATTGTATGGCTAAGAATGTGAAGATTCTGACTAGAGGAACCGGTTCTTACCGTGTAGGCGGTTTGATTGGGTACATTGAAAAAAGCAAGGGCACAACAGATGCAACAGCTACGTTGACCGGTTGTAAGGTAGAAACGGCGAACATTGCGGCATCATTTTCTTATGGTGGTTTGATAGGTTCTTTGTATGATAGTGTAACCTTTACAGATTGTCATACCAGTAATATCACGTTGGCGTTGAACGGAGATTGTACAAGCAATTTGGGATATGTCTCTAAGTTTATTGGAGATGTGGCAAATGATACAACCCATGATAGAGTGATTATTTTCAATAATTGTTCTGCTGGTTTGCTGACTTCGCAGGAACAGGCGGCTTTGAATTTCAGTGCTGTTGCCAGTCAACAAAAGAAATCAGGAACTTATACTCCCGTTAGTCCATTTGTAGGGATAGTAGATGTGACTAATGAAATGACTATAAAAGTTGGTGACAAAACTTTGGTGAATGGTACTGACTATAATAAATACGTTGAATAATAAGAATTCGGCTGTCCTTCTGTTTTATCGATAGGACAGCCGTCTTTTTACTTTATATTTTGCTTATGAAACTCAACTCTAACTTTAAACTCCGCCATATAGCCGGAGAAACCATTATAATCAATCAAGGTACACCGGATGTGGATTTCACCCGAATTATCTCGCTGAACTCTTCCGCACGTTTTCTATGGAACAAGTTTTGCGGAAAGGAATTTTCTGTAGACGAGGTAGGTTGTCTCTTGGCTAAAACCTATCATATACCGGTGCAGCAAGCCCGGCAAGATGCAATGGCTTGGGTTAGCTCATTGAAAAAATGTAATGTTATAATAGACTGAACCGATGGAATTGAACCAATCAGAAAAAATGCTGTTTGCTCTGCTGTGTTCAGCCTTGAACACCATTCCGGTCAATTCTGCCCTTTTTGCCGATGTGTCATTGTTATCTTGGCAGAGTTGCTATAAGCTGGCAGTGGAACAGGGAGTGATGGCTTTGGCATGGGACGGAATACAAACCCTGCCGGCCTGTTTGCAGCCCCCGAAGGCTTTGAAGTTAAACTGGGCGATGGCGGTAGAGAACTATGAAAAACGCTACCTGCGGTACTGCCATACCATAGCCGAACTTTCAGCTTTTTATAAAACGCATGGCATTACCACGGTCCAGTTGAAAGGAGTGGGTCTCTCCACCTATTATCCTATTCCTTCGCACAGGGAAGGGGGAGATATAGACATCTTCACTTATTCGGCAGACCATTCCCGGAAAAGTGATGCCGAGGCCAACCGGCTGGCAGACCGGTTAATGGAAGAAAAAGGAATAGAGGTAGACTTTGAACACTCCGAAAAGCATAGTGTGTTTTACTATAAAGGTATTCCGATAGAGAATCATAAAACCTTCATTAATTCGGAAACATACCGTATAGCAGTGAAGATGGATAAGCTCCTTCAAAAACTGCTACAACCCGTATCGGCGGAATTGGACGGAAAATGCTCCATTTTAATCCCATCTTCCACCTTTAATACCGTATTTCTCGCTTTTCATGCCGCCCAGCATTATGCACGCGGCCTGGCACTTCATCATCTTTGCGACTGGGCTTGCCTGCTGAATAGATACGGCCTGCATATTCCTGAGGAAGTGACGGATATTCGTTTTAGAAATATGATATTGGCAATGACCCGCCTCTGTAATGATTATTTAGGAACTTCCGTTCCTGTATATGGAGGAGAAGGATTGGCGGAGGAAATCTTGCGGGAAATCATCCGGCCACCCTATACGATGTCAGTTCCGGCGAAGAATAAATGGGGCATTCTGGTTTATAAAACCAAACGTATGCTGCATACTCATCGTGCGTGCAACAGCGTGTTGCGCATTTCACTGTGCAAATGGGTTGGAAATTCTATTCTGTTGCATCTGCGCTCTCCCCATACCATCTTCCAGACGGAACGAAAATAAGCGGTTTATGTTGAAAAGAATCTGCCGTTTGTTGTTGCCTGATGAAAGGAAAATGGGGATAAGGGTGGTTTGTGCCGTATTTCTTTGTGCATTACTTGACTTTGCCGGACTCGCTGCCCTGTTGCCTGTCTTGTTTTTTCTGTTGGATGACGGGAGGGATAAAGATGCCGCCCTGTTATTTTGTCTGGTGGCAATAGTCTTTATTTTGGTGAAAAACGCTTTGGCAGCGGGGCTTTCACGTTTTCAAAACCATTTTCTGATGTCTCTTTACCGTCGGCTCAGCTTTTCTCTCTTTACTTCTTACTATCAACGGGGATTATTGTTTATACGCAGCAGGGGGAGTATCCGGCTGGGATATGAGGTGAACTATATCTGTTATGCTTTTTCTTTAAACCTTCTTTCCCCCTTGCTTCGCATGACAGGAGAACTGCTGCTTGTTTTTTGGGTGACGGCAGCTTTGTTGGTTTACGCTCCGTTGACGGTACTGATGTTGTATATTGCCTTTCTGCCTTTCATGCTGATTTACGGATGGGGGATCAGGAAACCGATGCGCCGTTATGGTGAGCAGGAGCAGCAGGCTCGTCGTGAGCAATCCCGGCTGGTCACGGAAACGATGAAAGGGTATGCCGAATTGGAACTGAATGCGGCGTTTCCTTTTCTTCAGCAGGCATTCGCCCAGAGGGTAAGGAAAATCAGTGAGAGCCGTTTGAAACTGGAAACGATACAGCATCTTCCTCTTTGCCTTTCCGAAATGGCGGTCATATCGGGGCTGACCTTGCTCACCGTTTTCGGAACAGGGGATATCAAAGCGCTGGTAGGTGTCTTTGCTGTGGCGGCTTTCCGGCTGTTACCCGCTTTGCGCGGCATCTTAGGTGGTTGGACACAAGTACAGAATGCGGTCTATTCTCTGCGGATTATAGAGGAAGGGTTGGGGGATAAGGGGATGGAAGCAGTTTCTCCATCATGGGGGCAGGAAGCGTTTTCTTTTCAAAAAGAGATACGGATAGAACACCTCACCTATGCTTATCCTGAAAGTAAAGAGGTTCTAAAGGACTTTTGTTGTACTATTCGTAAGGGGGAATATGTAGGTATCTGTGGTGAGAGTGGCGTGGGTAAATCTACCTTGTTTAATCTGCTTTTGGGATTTATCACTCCGGATAAAGGCGCTATTCGGATAGATGGCAGGCCGCTTGCCGATGTGCCGAGGCAGGAATGGCATCGCAAGGTGGGATATGTGCAACAGGAAGTGTTTGTGCTGGATGGGACCTTGGCGGAAAACATTGCTTTGGGATGCCGGTCTATAGATAAGGAACGGGTAGCGGAGATAGTGAGGCTGGTGAGATTGGATGCTTGGATGGATGAGAATGGATACTCCTTTGGGTGAAGGGGGAGGAAGGCTTTCGGGAGGTCAGAAACAACGGGTAGGCATCGCCCGTGCTTTGTATAAGAAAGCGGAGGTGCTTCTACTGGATGAGGCTACTTCTGCATTGGATAATGAGACTGAACGGGCTGTCAATGAAATGCTTCTCGGTCTGATGAAGGAGTGTAGGGGGCTGACTGTTCTTACGATAGCCCATCGGGAAAGCTCGTTGGCATATTGTCATCGTGTAATCAGATTAAATGGAAAAGACAATGGATCGAATTTATAAAATAGGTGGCCACTGCTTCGCATTGCCGGACGAAAGGTTGATGGAGGCGGTGGATGGTATCAGCGGTTTCAAGCCTTTTGTTTGGCAACCGGATCTGGTTTCGGCAAAAGATGTATATGAGGGTGCTTGGTTGCCGGATTTTACTGTTTGGGAGGGAAACGGTTGGGGTTTTCCGGCTTTTCAGAGAAAGTCCTATGGGTTCGGATATGAAGATGTAACCGGTACTTTTGGTGTGAGTGGGGATAGCTTTTTGTTGGAACTGGCTCCGCAGGGAGAACCGTCGCTTTATCTCCGGACGATGGGTGGAACCGGGAGAGGTATCTGTTTATATGGTAATTATTCTCCCCGTCTTTTAAGGTTTGCCTTATGGATGGGGTATGGCCTGATGACGGTACGGAAAGAGACGGTTGCCTTGCATGGCAGTTGTATTGTTTATAAGGGGAAAGCGGTTCTTTTTTTAGGTGAAAGCGGAACCGGAAAAAGTACCCATACCCGTTTGTGGAGGGAAAATATAGCAGGAAGTAAGTTGCTGAATGATGACAGTCCCATTGTGCGTTATGAAGAGGGGGGCGTGTGGGTATATGGCAGCCCGTGGAGTGGGAAGACTCCTTGTTATAAGGCGGAGCGTTATCCGTTGGCCGGATGTGTACGTTTGTCACAAGCACCGTATAACAAGATACGGAGATTGAACACTTTGCAGGCTTATGCAGCTTTGCATCCGTCTGCTCCTCCTGCATTTGCATACGAGGAGGAATTATACAGTGGGGTTTGTAGTCTGTTGGAAAAGATGGTTTCATCCATTCCTGTTTATCATCTGGAGTGTTTGCCCGATGCGGAGGCGGTGAAATTAGTATGTCGTACTTTATATGGAGATGGGTATGAAGCGGATAGCGAATGAATGTTTCTTTGCGTGGGTGGAGTCGGAAATCAAAAGTGGCAGGAGCGTGAAGTTCCGGGTGAAAGGCAATTCCATGATGCCTTTACTGAGAAATGGGAAGGATGAAGTGGTGGTGGGGCCGTATGATAAGGAGGAGTTGAAACTTTTTGATGTCATTCTGTTCCGGCAGACAGACCGGTATGTATTGCATCGGATTATTCAAAAAAGAGACAGTCGTTATCTGATGCAGGGGGATGGCGTCTGCCGTTTTTATGAGGAATGTGAGGACACGGATATCATCGGGGTGGTGAGAAAGGTATGCAGGCCTTCCGGAAAGAAGATTGAAACGGATTCCATGTGTTGGCGGTTGGAAAGCCGTTTGTGGTTGGGGCTTGGTGGATGCAGAGGAATGGTGCTGCGTGTCCTGAATAGATTGGGTTGTTGTCTCCTTTTTTGACGAAATCTGTCAGCTTGGAAGGAAATATTATTCATAAAGCAGGTATTTCTCTCTCATCTTTTTGTAGGCTTCCAGTTCATTCTGCCATCCTGCACGGATTTCTTCTTCACTGGCTCCTTTCATGATTTGTTCCCTTACGGTACGGTTCCCTATCAGCAGGTCGAACCATTGCGGGCGGGTAAAGAACTTGTCCGCTTTCCCAAGGTCTTGATAAGCTTGATAATAGGTGATGATGTATTTTAAAGAGAATCCTTTCGGGGCGGTGATATGGCGGAGATTATTGCCATAGCAGTATTGGTTTTTATACATCGGATTCTTGTCAAAGCCTTCCAAGGCTTCCGGTCTGAAAGAAAAGGAGGAGATGCGGATATCCGGTGAACCGATTACTTGAAAAGGATAAAGAGTACCTCTGCCCACACTGATGGCTGTACCTTCAAACGGGCAGAGTGAAGGATATAAGGCAATTGCCTGGTCGTTGGGCAGGTTGGGAGAGGGTTTTACCGGAAGCGAATAGGGTTGTCCGTGTTTCCAGCCTTCCACGGGGATGACGGTCAACGCGCATTTTTTGCCGTTGGGCAGCCAGCCTTCGCCATTGATCATTTGAGCCAGCTCGCCTACAGTGCAACCGTGTAAAATGGGGATGGCGTGCATACCCACAAAACTTTTCTGGTTTTTCTGTCGCACAGGGCCGTCCACGTAATCACAAGGATTGGGCCGGTCTGTGATGACCAGTTGTTTCCGGTTCTCGGCACAAGCTTCCATTACATACTGCATGGTGCTGATATAGGTATAGAAACGGGCACCTACATCCTGAATGTCGAACACAATCAGGTCTATGTCCTGTAGCTGTGTGGCTGTAGGTTTCTTATTTTTACCGTAAAGGGACAGGATGGGTATTCCCGTGCGGGTATCTTTTCCGTTCCTGATGGTTTCTCCGGCATCGGCGTCACCCCGGAATCCGTGTTCGGGAGCGAATACCTTTTTAATTTGTATATGCGCTGCAAGCAGGGTGTCCAACAGATGGGTTTCTCCTACTTTGGAGGTTTGGTTTACAACCAATGCCACACGCTTCCCTTTTAATATAGGTAAGAGACGGTCCATCTGTTCGGCTCCGGTGATAACCTTTTGCGCGGTCACGGCGTTGCAGATAAACAAGAGGCAGTATAGGAAAATGTATTTTGTTTTCATGATATGTGGCGATTATTTTGTAATATTGCACAAAAATAAGAATTTAATTGAGAATGGACGCACTTGCTATCATTAATAAATATTATCCTGAAGATAATGAACTGAAACATATCCTGCTGGCGCATAGCCGTTCGGTGGCCGATAAGGCGTTATGGATTGCCGGCAAGCATCCGGAATTGAATCTGGACAAGCAGTTTCTGGAAGAGGCGGCGATGCTGCACGATATTGGTATTTTTATGACGGATGCTGAGGGCATTTGTTGTTTCGGATCTTATCCTTATATTTGTCATGGATATTTGGGGGCTGATCTGATGCGGAAAGAAGGATTTCCGCGTCATGCATTGGTCTGTGAAAGACATACGGGAGCGGGTATGTCTTTGCAAAGTATTATTGACCAGCAGTTGCCTGTTCCTCATCGGAATATGGTTCCGGTTTCGCTGGAAGAACAGGTTATTTGCTTTGCCGACAAGTTTTTCTCAAAGACGCATCTGGACAGGGAAAAGAGCGTGGAGAAAGCGTTAAAGAGTATTTCACGTTATGGGGAAGATGGGATAATCCGTTTTAACCATTGGTGCGAATGTTTCTTGTAAGCCTTAAAAATAAATTAAATATCCGCTAAATAGTTCATTATTGGCGGATAATGCTTAATTTTGCCCCTCAAAAGCGTAAATGATTTGTGAATGACGCCACTAAAACGACATAGATTTATAACATTCCTACTACTATTTGCATGCCTGTCACTTTCTTTAAGTACAGGTGCTCAACGCAGAAAGCGGAATTCTGCATCCGGTAATGATTCCCTGAAAGTAGATAGTGCTTTGGTAGATACGTTGTCTATCGATACGGTTGCACCTAAAAAGAAACAGCCGTTGGATGCGCCTGTTATTTATGAAGCAAATGACTCTATCGTATTCACTGAGGGCGGATATGCCCATCTGTATGGTGACGGTAAGGTGAACTATGAGAAAATAGAGTTGACCTCTGCCGTGATTACAATGAACATGGATAGCAGTACGGTGTATGCCCGTGGTGTTCCCGACTCGGCTGGCGTGGAAAAAGGTACTCCTGTCTTTAAGGATGGCGAGACTCCGTATGAGTCAAAAATCATGCGTTATAACTTCAAGTCGAAGAAGGGGTTCATTAATAATATCGTTACTCAGCAGGGGGAAGGATACGTTACCAGTGAGGAGTCGAAGAAAGGTGCTAATGATGAACTTTATTTGCGTCACGGACGATATACTACGTGTGATAATCACGAACATCCTCACTTCTATCTGAAACTTTCCATGGCGAAAGTGCGTCCTAAGAAAAATGTGGTTTTCGGTCCTGCCCAGCTGGTGGTGGAGGATGTGCCGTTGCCTATCGCCATTCCTTTCGGATTTTTTCCGTTTAACAGCAGTTATTCGTCAGGATTCATTATGCCTACATACGGTGATGAAATGAATCGTGGTTTTTATTTGCGTGATGGGGGATATTATTTCGCCATCAGTGACCGTATGGATTTGAAAGTGTTGGGTGAGATCTTTACGAAAGGTTCATGGGGACTGTCCGTGCAGTCTAATTATAACAAGAGATATAAATATAGCGGTAATTTCAATGCCAGTTATCTGGTAACGAAAACCGGTGAGAAGAATATGCCGGACTATATGGTTACAAAAGATTTCAGAATTGCATGGAGTCACAGACAGGATGCCAAGGCTAACCCTAACAGCTCTTTTTCGGCGAATGTGAACTTTGCGACCAGTAGTTATGACCAGCGTAACCTGAGTAGTTTGTATAACCCGCAGCAGTATTCAAATAACACCAAGACGTCTAGTGTGAGTTATTCGCGCAATTTCCCCGAAATAGGATTGAATCTGTCCAGTACATTCAATATCTCTCAGAATACGCGTGACTCTTCTATCAGTGTGACGTTGCCGGATTTGAATATTTCATTGAACCGTATTTATCCGTTCAAGCGTAAGAAAGCGGTAGGTGATGAACGTTGGTATGAGAAAATCTCACTCCAATATACCGGCCAGATGACGAACTCGATTAATACCAAGGATAATCTGATTCTGAAGCAGGGTTTGAATAAATGGACTAATGGTATGCAGCATAAGATTCCTATCAGCGCTACATTCACTTTGTTTAAATATATCAACGTTGTGCCTTCTTTCAACTATACCGAGCGCTGGTATATGCGCAAGGTGGAGCAGAGTTATGATCCGTCGGCACCTAATAATGTGCGGAGAGATACAATCAACGGTTTCAACCGTGTGTATAACTATGATTTGAGCTTGCAGGTGAATACCAAGATGTATGGTTTCTACAAACCGTGGAAGAAATTGTTTGGCGACAAGATTGAAATGATCCGTCACGTCTTTACTCCTTCGGTGAGCATGAGTTATGCACCGGACTTCAGTACGTCCAGGTATGGATATGTGGGAACGTATACTTATACTGATACGGATGGAGAAGTACGTACTCAGACTTATAATCCATATGAAGGTTTGCCTTACTCTTTCTCGCCCAGTGGTAAATCCGAGAATTTCACTTTCTCTATAGATAATAATGTGGAAATGAAAGTGAAATCCGATGCGGATACTACCGGAGTGAAGAAAATCAGCTTGATTGACCAGTTGGGAGCCAGTATTTCCTATAATGCGGCGGCTAAAGAGAAACCTTGGGGAAATTTGAGTATGAATCTGCGCTTGAAACTGACCAAGAGTTATACTTTTAATATGAACGCCCAGTTTGCTACGTATGCTTATGAGTTTGATAAAGACGGCAAGGTAGTGGAAGGCAACCGTACAGAATGGTCATACGGACGTTTTGGTCGTTTTCAGGGGTATAGCGGTTCTTTCTCGTATACATTGAATAATGATTCGTGGAAAAAGTGGTTTGGTCCGAAAGATGAAAAGGACAGTAAGGGGGATAAAGACAAGAAGAATGAAAATCTGGATGAGTACAGTGATGATGGCAATGAAAACACGGAGGAAGAAGATAACTCCGGTTTGAGAAAGACAGAGAAGGCGGCTATAGATCCGGATGGCTATATGGCTTTCAAGATGCCATGGTCATTGAGCTTGAGTTATAGTTATAGTATTCGTGAGGACAGAAGCAAGCAGATTAATATCAAGACGATGCGATATCCTTATTCGGTGACTCATTCATTGAATGTTTCCGGTAATGTGAAGTTGGGTAGCCGCTGGAATGTGAATTATTCTTCGGGGTATGATTTTAATACGAAAGAGATGTCAATGACAACGGTCAATATCAGCCGTGACCTGCACTGTTTCAATATGAGCTGTGGCTTGGTATTCGGTCCCTTTACTTCCTATAACTTCAGTATTCGTGCTAACTCCAGTATGCTGACCGATGCTTTGAAATGGGATCAGCGAAGCAATACGGGTAGTGCGGTGAATTGGTACTAGGAAGAAGTTGGGAATAAAAAAATGAGAAATGGTTTCTGATAACAACACGCAACCATTTCTCATTTTTTTATTCTGTTTTTTATTTATGTCTACCACTCAATCGGTGTTTGCCCGTGCGCTTGCAAATATTCGTTGGTACGGCTGAAGTGCTTGTTGCCAAAGAAACCGTTATAGGCTGACAGGGGGGACGGATGTGCAGAAGCCAGTACCAGGTGCTTGTTGCGGTCTATGAAGGCGCCTTTTTTCTGTGCATAAGATCCCCATAAGATGAATACAATATTTTCACGTTGTTCTGCCAATACACGGATGGCGGCATCTGTAAATTCCTCCCAGCCCCGTCGTTGATGAGAGCCTGCCTGGTGGGCACGGACCGTCAGTGTGGCATTGAGTAATAAAACTCCTTGATTCGCCCAGCGGGTCAGGTTGCCTGAAGTAGGGATGGGAGCACCCAAATCGCTTTGTATTTCTTTGAAAATATTTTGTAGGGAAGGAGGAAAAGGTACTCCGTCATTAACAGAGAAGCAGAGTCCGTGCGCCTGGCCGGGACCATGGTAGGGATCTTGGCCGATAATGACGACTTTCACTTTGTCAAACGGGCACAGATTGAAGGCGTTGAATATAAATCTGCCCGGTGGGTAAATAGTGGCAGTCTGGTATTCGCTTCTTACAAACTCAGTGAGTCTGATAAAGTAATCTTTTTCAAATTCGGGTGCCAGATGTTGTTTCCAGCTTTCTTCTATTTGTACGTTCATGGCATTTCTCTTATTATAAAATGTGCGTTAAAGATAGGGGTAATTTGTAAAAATGACAAATAAAAAGAGGATGACTTTTTATAATCATCCTCTTCTTTCATTGCTGATAGATTATAATCAAATAAGTTGCATACCCAGTTGAGCGCATTCTTTTCTCATATCTTCGGGCCATATACTGGCTTGGATTTCACCTATGTGGGCTTTCTGTAAATAAAGCATACAGAGTCGTGACTGTCCTATACCACCGCCGATACACAAAGGAAGAGTTTCATTTAGCAGGCGTTTGTGGAAATACAGTTCTTTACGTTTTTCCTGTCCGCTGAGTGTCAGTTGGCGGAGCAGCGCTTCTTTGTCTACACGGATACCCATAGAGGAAAGTTCGACGGAACGGTCCAGTACTTTGTCCCAAACTAACAGGTCGCCATTCAGACCGGGAAGTCCGGTTTCCGGGTTGATTGTGGTATAGTCGTCATAGTCAGGTGCGCGCAAGTCATGTTCTTTACCGTCACTCAGTTTGCAGCCTATACCTATAATAAATACCGCACCGTATTTTTGTGAGATGGCATGTTCACGTTCTTTCGGACTCTTGTCGGGATACATCTGGCAAAGCTCTTCCGAGTGGATGAAATGAATGTCATGTGGCAGGAAGGGTTTGATCTGCGGGTACATTTCACATACCATATATTCTGTGCGGCGCATGGCTGCATAAATACGGGTTACTATTTGTTTCAGGAAATCAACCGTGCGTTGTTCTTTGGTAATTACACGCTCCCAGTCCCACTGGTCTACATATAGCGAGTGGAGATTACCTAATTCCTCGTCAGCCCGGATGGCGTTCATGTCTGTATAGATGCCATAACCCGGCTCTATATTGTAATCGGCCAAAGTCAGCCTTTTCCATTTTGCCAGTGAATGGACAACTTCGGCCTGTGCGTCTCCCAAGTCTTTAATAGGGAAAGATACCGCCCGTTCGGTTCCGCTCAAGTCATCATTGATACCCATTCCCTTCAATACAAATAGCGGGGCGGTGACACGGCGCAGACGTAATTCTGACGACAGGTTCTGTTGAAAGAACTCTTTTATTTGCTTAATGCCTAACTCTGTTTGTTTTAAATCAAGCAAGGCTTTATAGTTAGCTGGTTTAATTAGGTAACTCATTGTAAAATAGATCTAGTTGTTTTAATTGCTTGCAAATATAGAAATTATTTGTGATATTGTTATATGTTTAGCCGAAAATATAATCAAATTGATTGTTTTATACTTAAATTAATGAGCAAAATATTATTTTGATAGATAAATATCCCAAATTATTAGGATAAAGACAATATATTTTGTACTTTTGCACGTCCAAGTTTCAGACGCACCCGTAGTTCAATGGATAGAATACCGGATTCCGGTTCCGACGATATGAGTTCGATTCTCATCGGGTGTACAATTCAGTAACCTCTTTGCAAGGAATTGCAAGGAGGTTTTTTCTTGTTATATCTTCTCCGTATGAACCTTTTTTCCTTTTTTGAGTTATTCCCTTATGTAACTTTTTAAAATATGCCTTAATATTTAGTTTATTCTAAAAAACAAAGACTAATAAAGAATATAGTTCCTTTTGTTTCTTGTATATACTAAATATACGTGTATATATTCGCTGTTGATTTTAAAATTATTTTCTTTTTGAGGGGTTTTAAAACTAACACTTAATTAAACTTTTTTATTTAAACATTAATTTATCAACCAAATCTGAGATTCATGAAGAAAGCTCTCTTTTTTATCGTATGCCTCTGTTTTGCAATAAACATGATGGCGCAAACAAAAACGATAACAGGGGTAGTGGTAGATGCCACCGGTGAACCTGTTATCGGAGCAAGTGTCCTGGAGGTGGGGACAACAAATGGTACAATAACTGATGTAGACGGTAACTTTACTATCCAAGTGCCTGTGGGGGCAAAACTGGATGTGAGTTATATAGGTTACAAAACACAACAAATTGTAGTGGGAGTGCCAAACACCTACAAGGTTATTTTAAAAGAAGATGCAGAAATGCTGGATGAGGTCGTGGTGACCGGTTATGGAATGAGTCAGAAACGTTCGTTGATGACGAACTCTATTTCAAAGTTGGATGATAAAGTATTACAAAATGCAGCTATGAGTAATGCGGCCCAATCCTTGCAGGGAACTGTCAGCGGATTGCGTGTGACAAATACTTCGGGTAAACCGGGTAGTTCGCCCAATATCGTTTTGCGTGGTGGTGCTTCCATAAACAAGAATCTGGAAGGGCCGTTGGTCGTGGTGGATGGCCTTGTGCGTTCTATGGATGATATCAATCCTTCAGATATTGAATCCATACAGGTACTGAAAGATGCGGCTTCCACAGCTATTTATGGTGCCCGTGCCAATAACGGCGTAATTCTGGTGACAACCAAGAAGGGGGTGGAAGGCAGGACACAAATTACTTATAAGTTCAAAGGGGGTGTGAACTTTGCACGTGAAGGGTATAAGTATTTGGATGCCGGTGACTATTTGTATTATCAACGTTTAGGTTGGCAGCGTACCAATGGCGGTACAAGTATGGAGAACCAGAAAGGTTTTGGGGTTAACTCCGGAGTGGATCTGGCCTTTATGACAGATGCAAACAAACATTTGCTGAATGAAGGATGGCGGTCTATGGCGGATCCTGTGGACCCTGATAAAACTTTGATTTTTAGAAACCATGCCGGTGAGCTGCATGATCTGACTTTCCGCAATGCCGCGTTTACACAAGATCATTATCTGAATTTGTCGGGAGGTAATGACAAAGGAACATTTTCCTCATCTTTAGGGTATTATTCGGAAGACGGTCAGATAATTTCTACCAATTATCAGCGTGTGAACGGGACTATCAACGGTTCATACAAGTTGTTGCCCGTTTTGACAGTGAATGCCGGCGGTAGTTTTTCATGGTCCAAGATGCCCGATTTATGGACTTACGACTTGAAAAGCCCTTGGAACGGAGAAACGGGAGAGTATGAGTTGTTCTATCGTACCATGAGTATGTTTCCCACTTGGAATCCGTGGAATGAGGATGGAAGTCCTGCTGCCGGATGGAGTAATCAGGATGGTAATCCTTATTATTGGAAAGATAAACTGACTCGTTCTACAACGAACCGTAAGACTTCGTTTAATATCGGTTTTGCTTTGGAAATCCTTCCGCAGCAATTGTTCCTGAATGGAAACAGTTCTATGTATTATACAGATAGTCAGTTTGAACTGTTTGAAAAGAAATATCAACAGATAGGACAAGCTCCCAATACCAATCGTAATGCTTCTCAAACAAATACAAAAGTTTTTCAACAACAGCATGCATTGACTCTGGAATATAAAAAAGGTTTTAGCGGACATAATATCAATGCCATGGCAGGTGGTGAGTATTTTGATTATCAGTATCAGAACCTGGAAGCGCGTGTTTCCGGTGCTCCTACAGATGATATACCTACTTTAAATGCGGGCACTAACCGTACTTATACTACTTCTGTCAAAACCGGATATCGCATTCTTTCCGGTTTCGCCCGTGTTAACTATGATTATAATTATCGTTATATGGTGTCCTTGGTAGCCCGTTATGACGGTATTTCCAAATTGTCCGACAATCGTTGGGGATTTTTTCCGGGTATATCTGCCGGTTGGAATGTGCATGAGGAAGCTTTCTTTAAAGATTCAAAGTTTGCGGAAGTAGTATCCTTGATTAAACCGCGTATCAGTTATGGGTTGAACGGTAATGTAAACGGTATCGGTAATTTTGATGTATATGGTAAATATGGTTCGGTAGGTGCTTATAATGGTAACCTGGGTTATTTGAATACAGGGGTGGTCAATAGTAAATTGCGTTGGGAAAAGAGCCATACGTTTGAACTGGGGCTTGACTTGGGCTTTTTCAATAATCGTATTCATATGATTATGGACTACTATGACCGCACGACTTCCGATTTGCTGACTGATGTGAATTTGCCGGAATATACAGGATTTCCCTCGTTCAAAACGAATCTGGGTACTATCAGCAACCGTGGTTTCGAACTGGAAGCCAAGGTGAATCTGCTGACAAGGAAGGACTGGTCGTGGGATGTCACCGCTAATACTTCATTTGTGAAGAATATGGTGAAGAAGCTGCCTTTTAACGGGAATGTAAACAACCGTCAGGGGGGTGAGCAGGTATGGGATCCAAAATCCAACTCGTTGGTTTGGGTAGGCGGCATTCAAGAAGGAAAAAGCTTGGGTGATATCATTGCTTATAAACAAGTGCGTATCTTGCGTGACTGGGATGATGTGAGAAATCATGCCGGTGATTTTGTGGATGAGGTTGCCAACCTGTATGGGCCGAATAAGGCTGCCGAATATGCGGGTAAACCGGGATGGAAACCCATTGAGCCGGGAGATGTACTGTGGGATGACAAGAATGGGGATAATGTTATAAATTCATACGACCGTCAGGTGGTGGGTAATATTTATCCGAAATGGACCGGTGGTTTTTCTACCACGCTGAACTATAAAAACTGGTCTTTGTATGGTCGTTTTGACTATGCGGTGGGTCATACCATTTACAATGATTTGAAAGCAAGAATCTTGGGGCAGTATAACGGGTCGTTCAATTTGATTACGGATGTCAGAAATTCGTGGTCTGAAAACAATACGGAAACTAGTATTCCTAAATTCTATTGGGCCGACCAGAATGCGAAAAAGAACATTACCCGTTCCAATAATGGTACAACGAATCTGAACAATAATAACTCTACTTTCTATGAAAAGGGGGATTATTTGTGTCTGCGTGAGGTAACCTTGAGTTATAAATTCCCGAAGAATCTTATAAATAAGGTGTTCTTGACCGATGCGTCCGTGTATGTTACGGGGCAGAATTTATTCTATATTACCGGATATGATGGAACTTCTCCGGAACCGGTTATGGATATTCAGGCAAATGGTCGTGGCGGTATAGACAATGGACGCTATCCTACACCAAGAACCGTTCTGTTTGGTTTACAATTGTCATTTTAATGTGTAAAAAAGAAAAGGTATGAACATAAAAAAGATAATATTGGCTTTTGCCGCATCGGCTATGTTGGCCGGTGGATGTACTTCGTTGGATATGGACCCGGTGAGCGATATCACTGACTTGAATTACTGGAAAACTCCGGAACAGTTTGATTCATTTGTTTTTGGACTGCATAGTCGCTTCAGGAGCCATTCGTGGAATATGTTTTTGTTGGGTGAGGCAAGAAGTGATGTCTTTGGGGGAATTCCTTTCGGTGGAGAAGCTACCCAGGGGATGGAACGTTTTCCTTATAATACATTGAATGCGGAGAATCCCGGAATCAGCGGGTTTGGTGATTTGTATCAGAATATCAACCAGATGAACTTGTTTATCAGCAGAACTCTTCATACGGATGTGCTGACTGAAAGTGCCAGGAATTATTATTTGGGACAGGTGTATGGATTGCGTGCTTACTATATGTATCAGCTATATCGTTCATGGGGAGATGTCGTGTTTACGGAAGAGCCTAGCCTGGGTTTTGAAGTGGGTAAACTGGCAAAGGCGGCGACTCCGGCTGCCGAAATCTTTGAGCAGGTAAAAAAAGATATAGAATCTTCATTAAGTTATTTTGGATCCGATTATACCATAAAGGAAAAAAAATCGCTGTGGTCAAAGGCTGCCACATTGATGCTGAAAGCGGATGTATATCTGTGGAGTGCCCATCGTGACGGGGGAGAAGGAGATGCCCGGACAGCAAAGAATGCGTTGGTTGACATACAGAATAATATCAGCCGTAGCAATCTGGACTTGATGGATACTTATCAGGGAGTGTTTGCTTATGATAATAAAGGTAATAAAGAGATTATCTTTACCATTCATAATGAATTGTTTGAATACAATCTGTGGAATGGAAATAATGATTTGTTTCCACAGGCTGATTATTTAGGGAAATTCTATAATGCGGATGGTACTTTGATAAATACGTCGGTCGAGAATAATTTCGGTATCATGCGCCTGATGGTGAAATTGGAAAACTTCAAGAAGTTTCTGCCGGGAGACACCCGTCGTGACGTTACATTGAAAGATGTATATAATAAGGTGGAAAATGGCAAGTTGGAATTGGTAGGGGTGTATCCGCATAAGTATTGGGGAGTTATGAATGGGAGTACACGGGTGAGATGTGATGATTATCCTATTTATAGATATTCGGATTTGCTATTGATGCTGGCTGAGGCGAAAGTGCTTTTGGGTGAGGATCCAGCTACAGAGATAAACCGGGTGCGCCGGCGTGCGTTTGGTGATGCGTATGATGCTTCAACAGTGGGGTTTCCCAATCAGGAAGTCGATAAGCGTCCGGCGGATGCTGTCTTGCAGGAACGTTTGTTTGAATTTATGCTGGAAGGTAAACGATGGTATGACTTGAGGCGTTTTGGCGATTCGTACGTGCTTGACTATACTCCGGCGGAGCCTGCCCGTCTGCTTTGGCCTATCAACCAAGGAGCTCTTACTAATAATCCATTGTTGAAACAAACGGTTGGTTATTAAATTTTTGTCGGATAAGAATCTTTAATTGCATAAAAAGACGGTGTTCTTTATGAAATTAATAAAGAAACCGTCTTTTTATTTTCTAATTTCAATAAAAACTTTTATTTTTACACCCGTAAAATTATAAATATTATGAGAAACCCTAGCTTATTACTGCTAATTGTTGTTTTTATATTAGCACCCTTCAAGTTGAGTGCGGCGGCAGATACGGTTGTTGTCCGCGAAACCCGGATTCCTGTGTTGATTGAAAGGCAGGATAATGAGTTGTTTCATTTACGTATAGAGGCTACTCAAAGTCAGATGCTGAATGAAGTGAAGTTGGACTTCGGCAAAGACGTGAATTTGAATGAAATTGAATCTGTGAAACTGTATTATGGTGGAACTGAAAGCGTGGAGAGGAGGGGAAAGACTTATTTTGCTCCGGTAGATTATATATCTAATAATACTCCGGGAAAAACATTGGCTGCCAATACTTCTTATTCCGTTTTGAAGTCGGAAGTGAAGGCCCCGAAGCGTGAGGTTGTATTGAAAGCTGACCAAAAATTGTTTCCGGGAGTGAATTATTTTTGGATTAGCCTGCAAATGAAGCCTGTTGCTTCTATCTTGTCCAAAGTGTCGGCAGAAGTGGTGGAAGCTAAGATTGACGGACAGGTTGCTCCTTTGAAGATAGCCCGTAAGGCGGATACCCATTATATGGGGATCGGCGTGCGTCATGCCGGTGACGACGGGGCTGCTGCCTATCGTATTCCCGGATTGGCCACTTCAAATAAAGGAACCTTGTTGGGGGTATATGATGTACGCTATAATAATAGTGCGGATTTACAGGAGTATGTGGAAATAGGTCTGAGCAGAAGTACGGACGGAGGTCAGACTTGGGAGAAAATGCGCATTCCGATGGCATTTGGTGAATATGATGGGTTGCCTAAAGCACAGAATGGAGTAGGCGATCCGGCCATTTTGGTTGATAAGAAGACAGGAACTATCTGGATTGTCGCTGCCTGGACACATGGTATGGGAAATGGGCGTGCGTGGTGGAATTCACAAACAGGCATGGACCGTAATCATACAGCACAATTAATGATGGTGAAAAGTGATGATGATGGTAAGACCTGGTCGGAGCCTATGAATATAACAGAACAGGTGAAAGATCCGTCATGGTATTTCTTGCTGCAAGGTCCCGGTAGAGGTATCTCTATGGAAGATGGAACATTGGTCTTTGCCAGCCAGTATATTGGCAATGACCGTATTCCTAATGCCGGTATTATATACAGTAAGGATCATGGAAAAACCTGGAATATCAGTACATTGGCACGCACTAATACAACTGAATCTCAGGTAGCGGAAGTGGAACCGGGAGTGCTGATGCTGAATATGCGTGATAATCGTGGTGGCAGTCGTGCCGTTTCTACAACTACAGATTTAGGTAAAACATGGAAAGAACATGAGTCTTCACGTACAGCCTTACAGGAACCGGTTTGTATGGCCAGTTTGATTAGTGTTAAAGCTAAAGAGAATGTATTGGGTAAAGACATCCTTTTGTTCTCTAATCCGAATGATGCCAAGAACCGTCATAGCATTACCATCAAAGCAAGTCTGGATGGTGGGGTGACTTGGTTGCCCGAGAATCAATTGCTGCTGGATGCCGGTTGGGGTTGGGGATACAGCTGCTTGACTATGATTGACAAGGAAACAGTAGGAATTTTATATGAAAGCAGTGTGGCCCACATGACTTTCCAAGCGATAAAGCTGAAAGATATTATTAAGACCAAATAAATAATGAAACGCAGATTTTCTAGTTTTATTGGTATGATACTGGTTTGTGCTGTAACTATAGCACAAACCAGTATCTCGTTACTTCCTAAACCTCAGTTGTATAAGGATACGGGGAAGAACTTTACTATGGGAAAGGTGAAACTTTCTACTCCGGTGTTGAGGCCGGAGTGGGAAGTTTTTATCATGAATGCAGGTGGTGAGATTGTTGAACACTCGTCATCGGTGATTGAAGTGGAACTGGTTCCGTCTATTGAGGAAGCCAGGCTAAACGGGGCTGAAGCCTATCGTCTTTCTGTTTCAAACAAGCGGATAAAGATAGAGGCTGTAACAGAACAGGGAGTGTATTGGGCTATGCAGACACTTCGGCAATTGGAACGGAAAAAAGGGAAGAGAAGTTCTGTTGCCGGATGTGAGATTGTAGACTGGCCGGCATTCCGGATACGCGGATTTATGCAGGATGTGGGACGCAGTTATATTTCAATGGAAGAATTGAAAAGAGAGATCGAGATTTTATCTCGGTTTAAGATTAATGTATTTCATTGGCATCTTACTGAAAACCAGGCATGGAGATTGGAAAGTAAAATCTTTCCTATGCTGAATGATAGTGTGAATACCATCCGTATGCCGGGTAAATATTATACGCTGGAAGAGGCACGCGATTTGGTGGATTTTTGTAAGAAACATCAGGTGTTGTTGATTCCTGAGATAGATATGCCGGGGCATAGTGCTGCCTTTGTGCGTGCTTTCCGCCATGATATGCAAAGTCCGGAAGGGATGAAAATATTGAAACTGTTGCTGGATGAGGTGTGTGAGACATTTGATGTGCCTTATTTACATATAGGTACGGATGAGGTGGAGTTTACCAATCCGCATTTTGTACCCGAAATAGTGGCGTATGTACGCTCAAAAGGGAAAAAAGTAATATCCTGGAATCCGGGCTGGCACTATAAACCGGGGGAAATAGACATGACACATTTGTGGAGTTACCGTGGAAAGGCGCAACCGGGTATTCCTGCTATCGATTCCAAATTTCATTATCTGAATCATTTTGATGTTTTCGGTGATATTGTAGCTTTGTACAACAGCCGTATTTATGATCAGGCAGAAGGCAGTGAGGACATTGCGGGAACTATATTGGCTTTGTGGCACGATCGTTTGATTGACAATGAGTGGAATCTGGTTATTGAAAATGGCTTGTATCCCAATATGCTTGCTATTGCCGAGCGTGCCTGGAGAGGGGGAGGTACGGAATATTTTGACGGACTGGGTACGATACTTCCACCCGAAGACACGGAAGCATTCAAAGAATTCGCTGATTTTGAAAAGCGTATGTTGTGGCATAAGGAGCATACGTTTAAAGGATATCCTTTCGCCTATGTAAAACAGACTAATGTAAAATGGAATATTACGGATGCTTTTCCTAATGGGGGAGATATGGATAAGGTGTTCCCGCCTGAACAGGAATTAAAGGATACCTATCATTATAACGGGAATACGTATGGTGTACGTCAGGCAATAGGGGCAGGTATTTATTTACGCCATGTCTGGGGGACGTTTGTTCCCGGATTTTATGCCGATCCTAAAGAGGATCATACCGCGTATGCATATACTTGGGTATATTCTCCTAAAGATCAGGAAGTGGGGTTATGGGCAGAATTTCAGAATTATAGCCGTTCGGAGATGGATCTGGCTCCGCTGCAAGGTAAATGGGATTATAAAGGTAGCCGTATTTGGATTAATGATAGGGAGATAATGCCTCCTGTATGGACAGCAACCCATCAGGTGAAGAGTAATGAAATTCCATTAGGAAATGAAAATTGTGTGGCACGTTCTCCACTGGCTGTGCATTTAAATAAGGGTTGGAATAAAGTGTTCCTGAAATTACCTGTCGGTAAGTTCAGGATGGACCAGACGCGTCTTGTGAAGTGGATGTTTACTGCTGTCTTTGTGACTCCTGACGGAGAAAGGGCGGCAGAGGGATTGATTTATTCACCAGATAAACAAAAATAAAATGAAACGTATTGTCTTATTGTTATTGGGATTATTATTAGCGTTACCCCAGTTTGCTCAGGAACGCAAGTATTCTACTTTTTATGAGCAGAGAGCGACTTTGTTTGAAGAACTTCCGGTTACTTCAAAAGATATTATTTTTTTAGGGAACAGTATTACCAACGGTTGCGAGTGGGCTGAGTTGTTCCAAAATAAGAATGTGAAGAACAGAGGTATCAGTGGAGATATCTGTATGGGGGTATATGACCGTTTGGATCCGATTGTAAAGGGAAAACCGGCAAAGATTTTTTTATTGATCGGTATCAATGATGTTTCTCGGGGAACGTCTGCGGATAAAATTATTTCAGAAATAAGTATGATTGTTCGGAAAATAAAGCAAGAATCTCCAAAAACAAAATTATATTTGCAAAGTGTATTGCCGGTGAATGATTGTTACGGTATGTTTAACGGGCATACATCACGCTGGCAGGTGGTAAAACAAATTAATGATTTGTTGGAACCATTGGCGGTAAAGGAAGGAGTTGCCTATATTGATTTGTATAGTCATTTTGTGGAGAAAGAGACAGGTAAGATGAATCCAGTATACACTAATGACGGATTACATTTATTAGGAAAGGGATACTTGCTGTGGCGTGATATTGTAAAACCTTATGTTGACCAGAAATGAAGAAGACATTAATACTGATTTTATGTTTGTTTCTTTGTACCGTTTCATTTGCACGGAAGCGGGTGAAGGTTGCTTGTGTAGGTAATAGCATTACCTATGGCATAGGTGTATCCGATCCTGATAAGGAGTCCTATCCTGCCCGGTTACAGCAAATGCTGGGTGAAGGGTATACGGTGGAGCGTTTTGGAAAGCCGGGAGCTACGTTGCTGAACAAGGGACACCGGCCTTTTATGCAACAGAAAGAGTTTAAGGATGCATTGGCTTTTGCTGGTGATGTAGTGGTTATTCATTTAGGAGTGAATGATACAGATCCGCGTGATTGGCCCAATTACCGTGATTTTTTTATAGCGGATTATCGTGCACTGATTGATTCGTTCAGAGTGGCGAATCCTGAATGTCGTATTTTGATTGCCCGTCTGACTCCGATTGCCGACCGTCATCCGCGGTTTGAGTCCGGCACACGCGACTGGCATGATGAGATTCAGCTGGCTATAGAAACGATAGCGAAATACGCACAAGTACAGTTGATAGATTTTCATGCACCTTTATATCCATATCCTTTTATGTTACCCGATGCTGTCCATCCTGATAAGGAAGGTGCGGCTGTCCTGGCAAAAACGGTGTATGAAGGCATAACCGGTGATTTTGGCGGTTTGCAAATGCCGGAAATTTATACGGACAATATGGTATTGCAGCATGGGCGTCTGCTGACTATTCAGGGAAAAGCGGATGCCGGTGAGAAAGTGACTGTTTCCATAGACAGGCAGAAACTTCAGGCTGTGACGGGAGCAGATGGAAAGTGGGCGGTGGATGTCCGGCCATTGAAGGCGGGCGGTCCATATACGCTGACTGTTTCTACAGAAAAACGGAAACTGGTCTATGAAAATGTGTTGGCGGGAGAAGTGTGGCTCTGTTCCGGACAATCGAATATGGAGTTTTATCTGAATTGGAGTGCGACTGCCGCACAAGATGTTCCTCAAGCTGCAAATAGCAATATCCGTTTTTATGATATGAAAGCCCGTTGGCGTACGGATGCGGTGGAGTGGGATGCTTCGGTACTCGATTCATTGAATCATCTGCAATATTATAAGGATACACGGTGGACAGTTTGTTCGCCTGAAACAGCCGGTAATTTCTCGGCGGTGGCTTACTATTTCGGAAAGAAATTGCAGGATAGTTTGCAAGTTCCTGTAGGACTGATTTGCAATGCCATTGGCGGATCTCCTACTGAAGCATGGATAGACCGTAGTACATTGGAATATCGTTTTCCGGCTATCTTACGTAATTGGATGCAGAATGATTTTATTCAAGACTGGGTGCGTGGGCGTGCTGCCTTGAATGTAAAGCAGTCTTCCAATAAATTGCAACGCCATCCTTATGAGCCTTGTTATTTGTATGAATCGGGTATCCGTCCTTTGGAACAGTTTCCGGTCAAAGGCTTTATTTGGTATCAGGGTGAGTCCAATGCCCATAATCGGGAGGCTCATGAAAAGTTGTTCGGATTGTTGGTGGAAAGTTGGCGCAAGAATTGGGGGGATGCGGAACTTCCATTCTATTTTGTCCAATTGTCCAGTATAGACCGTCCGTCATGGACTTGGTTCCGTGATAGCCAGCGTCGTTTGATGGCGGAGATTCCTCATACCGGTATGGCTGTCAGTTCAGATAGGGGAGACTCATTGGACGTACACCCCAAACAGAAAAGAGAAGTCGGTGAACGGTTGGCTGCATGGGCTTTGAATAAAACATACGGATATAAAAATGTCATTCCTTCGGGACCGCTTTATAAATCGGTCGTATTTAGTGGAGGTGCGGCTTATATTTCTTTTGATTATGCGGAGGAGTTGTCGACTTCGGATGGGAAATCGCTTCGTACATTCGAAGTGGCAGGTGATGATGGATTATTTTATCCGGCACAGGCTGTTGTTGAAAACGGTAAAATAAAAGTATGGAGTGACAAGGTGAAAGAGCCGGAAACGGTTCGTTACGGATGGCAGCCATTTACCCGTGCCAATCTGGTAAATGGCGCCGGTTTGCCTGCATCCACATTCCGGGCTGAATAGTATATAAATTAATAAAGATAGGTAAGATGAAGAAAACATTAAAAGTTTTGATGATGTTAGGATGCTTTCCGATGATGCTCAGTGCAAAGGAGTATAAGAAGTCAGAGAGTCTGAGTCTTGATAAGGGATGGGAGTTCGCCCAGGTCGGCCGGAATGAATGGTTGCCGGCTACGGTGCCCGGAACGGTACATCAGGATTTGATTTCTCATAATAAGCTGCCCAATCCATTTTATGGGATGAATGAGCAAAAAGTGCAGTGGGTGGAGAATGAGGACTGGGTCTATAAAACTACTTTTAATGTGACGGATGAGCAACTCTCGCGGGATGCTGCCTTGTTGATTTTGGAAGGGTTGGATACGTATGCGGATATTTACCTGAACGGCTCTTTGTTGGAACGTACGGACAATATGTTTGTCGGCTATACTCTTCCGGTAAAAGAGGTGTTGCGGAAGGGAGAAAACCATTTGCAGATTCTGTTTCATTCACCTGTCAAGCAAACTTTACCCCAATGGGAAACCAATGGTTTTGATTATCCTGCTGATAATGATCATAGTGATAAGCGGGTTAGTATCTATAGCCGTAAAGCGCCTTACAGTTATGGCTGGGATTGGGGAATCCGCTTGGTAACCAGTGGTATCTGGCGGCCTGTGACACTGACTTTCTATGATGTGGCACGCATTGATGATTACTATGTACGTCAGGCTTCGGTAACAAAAGATCTGGCGAAAGTTGAAAACCGCCTGACTGTAAACAGTGTTTCTGCAACTCCTCAGAAAGCGGAAGTAACCGTTGCTTATTCTTATAAGGAGGGTGAAAAGGTAACCGAACAGAAAGAGGTGACATTGCAGCCGGGAACAAACCATATTCTTCTTCCCATAGAGATACGGCAGCCTCATTTATGGATGCCTAATGGTTGGGGGGAACCTGCATTGTATGACTTTGAAGCCGTAATAAAGGTGGATGGTAAAGTGATAGCTTCTCAAAAAGAGCGTATCGGACTCCGTACAATAAAGGTGGTGAAAGAAAAAGACGATCAGGGAGAATCCTTCTATTTTGTAGTCAATGGTGAACCTATGTTTGCCAAAGGCGCGAATTTTATCCCGGATGATGCTTTGCTGCCTAACATTACTGAAGAACGTTACCGCCAGTTGTTCAAGGATGTGAAAGATGCCAATATGAATATGATTCGTGTATGGGGTGGAGGAATTTATGAGGATGATGCTTTTTACCAGGCGGCGGACGAGAATGGAATTTTAGTTTGGCAGGATTTTATTTTTGCCTGCACTACTTATCCGTCCGATCCTGCTTTTATGAAACGGGTAGAGGCCGAGGCGGAATATAATATCAAGCGTTTACGGAACCATGCCAGTCTGGCTATGTGGTGTGGAAACAATGAAATTTATGAAGGTATGCGCTACTGGGGATGGGATAAGAAATACACTGATCCCGGTATTATGGAAGGAATGAAGCAGGGCTATGACAAACTTTTCCGTGAGTTGTTGCCTCGTAAAGTAGCTGAACTTGATCCGGACCGTTTCTATATGCATGGTTCTCCGTACGAGGCCAATTGGGGACGTCCCGAAAGTTGGAAGATTGCCGACAGCCATAATTGGGGTATCTGGTATGGTCAGAAACCGTTTGAAAGTCTGGATACGGAAATTCCGCGTTTTATGAGTGAGTTTGGTTTTCAGGCATTTCCTGAAATGAAGACGATTGCTACTTTTGCCTCACCGGAAGATTATGCATTGGAATCGGAGGTGATGAATGCTCATCAAAAAGCCACTATCGGTAATTTCCTCATCAAGAAGACTATGGGACTGTATTATAAAGTGCCTGAAGATTTCGATCAGTTGGTTTATATGGGTTTGGTTTTGCAGGGGGTAGGAGTGCGCCAGGGTTTGGAAGCCCATCGTCGTAACCGTCCCTATTGTATGGGAACTTTATATTGGCAGCTGAATGACAGCTGGCCGGTCGTTTCCTGGTCGAGCATTGATTATTATGGCAATTGGAAAGCGTTGCATTATCAGGCAAAAAGAGCTTTTGCTCCGGTATTGGTAGATGCTGTCAAGGAAGGGGAGGATTTGAATATTTATGTTATGTCGGACAAACTGGAAGCGGATAAAGAGGTGACTTTATTGTTGCGTGTGATGGATTTTAATGGAAAGGTTCTGACTAAAAAGAGTATCAAGGGCGAGGTTCCGGCCAATGCTTCCACCTTATATTATAAGGAACCTTATGCAGGTATGACAACAAGTCCTCAAAATACTTTTCTTCTAATGACATTAAAAAATAAGAAAGGTGAGGTTTTATCCGAAGAAATTTATTACTTTAACCACGCAAAAGATCAGGAGCTTCCGAAGACCGAGATCCGCTATAAAGTGAAGCCGATGGATGGAAAATATGAAGTGACTCTGTCTGCCAGACAGCTGGCCAGGGATGTGTTCATAGAGATTCCTGTTCAGGGTGCGAGATTTACTGACAACTTCTTTGACTTGTTGCCGGGACAGACAAAGAAAGTGATTATTACTTCAGATAAACTGAAGAAGAATGAAAAGGTTGATATAACTATTAAGCAATTAAGTGATACTAACTAATCAATTAATATCTATTATGAAAACTTTAATGGGCCTTGCAGGGCTGACAATGGCAGGTTTTATGCTTTTATCCTGTAACACAGAAGTGAAAGAAGCAAATTATCAGATAATTCCGTTACCGCAGGAAATTTCGGTAATGGATCAGGCTGCTCCGTTTATTTTGTCAAATGGAACTAAGATAATGTATCCGGAAGGCAATGAAAAAATGCAAAAGAACGCTGAATTTTTGGCAAGTTATATCAAAGATCTTACCGGAAAGTCATTGGCTGTACAAGCCGGTACAGACGGCAAAGGAATAATCCTGCAATTAGGTGGAAATGCTGAAAATCCTGAAGGATACCAGTTAAAGGTAACCAGCGACCAAGTGGTTATTTCAGGACCTACGGAAGCCGGAGTATTTTATGGCATCCAGACGTTGCGTAAATCTATTCCGGTAGCACAAGGAGTGGATATCGCTTTACCGGCGGTTGAAATCAATGACTATCCTCGTTTCTCTTATCGTGGTGCAATGTTGGATGTGTCACGTCATTTTTTCCCGGTAGATTCTGTAAAGCGTTTTATTGATATGCTGGCTTTGCACAACATCAACCGTTTCCACTGGCATTTGTCTGAAGACCAGGGATGGAGAATCGAAATCAAGAGTCGTCCTGAACTGACTGAAATAGGTTCTAAAAGAGCGGAAACGGTTATCGGACATAACTCGGGAAAATATGATGGCAAGCCTTATGGTGGATTCTTCACACAGGAAGAAGCAAAAGAAATTGTAGCTTATGCTGCCGAACGTCATATTACGGTTATACCGGAAATTGATATGCCGGGACACATGCAGGCTGCTTTGGCTGCATATCCTAACTTGGGCTGTACTGGTGGTCCGTACGAAGTATGGAAAATCTGGGGGGTATCAGAAGATGTGCTTTGCGCAGGAAATGATGAAACCTTGAAATTCATTGAAGATGTATTAGGGGAAATTATTCAGATTTTCCCATCAGAATATATTCATGTAGGTGGTGACGAATGTCCTAAGGTACGTTGGGCAAAATGTCCAAAGTGCCAGGCTCGTATCAAGGCTTTAGGTCTTAAGTCTGACAAGAATCATACTGCCGAGGAAAGATTGCAGAGTTTCATTATCAATCATGCAGAGAAGTTCCTGAACGGACACGGACGTCAGATTATCGGTTGGGATGAAATTCTGGAAGGCGGATTGGCTCCCAATGCCACTGTAATGTCATGGCGTGGTGTTGCCGGAGGTATTGAAGCCGCAAAACAGAAACATGATGTAATTATGACTCCTAATACTTATTTGTATTTCGACTATTACCAAACCAAGGATATTGCTAATGAACCTGAGGCTATTGGTGGATATGTACCCGTTGAAACAGTATATAACTATGAGCCGATGCCGGCTGATCTGACTCCGGAAGAGCAGAAATACATCATTGGCGTACAGGCCAACTTATGGACTGAATACATTCCTACCTACAGTCAGGTAGAATATATGGAATTACCCCGTATGGCTGCTTTGTCTGAAATTCAGTGGACCATGCCGGAAAAGAAAAACTATGAAGGTTTCTTGAAGCGTTTGCCTCAGTTGGTAGATATTTATGATGTTTATAAATATAATTATGCCAAGCATGTCTTTGATGTAAATGCTGTATTTACTCCTAATCCGAAAGATGGTACGCTGGATGTTACTTTGTCTACTATTGATAATAGTCCTATCTATTACACTTTGGATGGAACGGAACCTTCCGCTGCTTCCCAGTTGTATACGGAAACATTGAAATTGAAACAGAATTGTACTTTTAAAGCGATTACTGTACGTCCTGCAGGAAATAGCCGTGTGGTTACAGAGGAAATTGCTTTTAACAAGGCTAGTATGAAACCTGTCACTATGTTGCAACCGGTAAACAAGCAATATGAATTCAAAGGCGCTCCCACTTTGGTGGACGGATTGAAAGGTAACGGTAACTATAAGACGGGCCGTTGGATTGCTTTCTATAAAAATGATATGGAAGCAGTTATTGATATGCAGCAACCGACAGAAATCAGCAGCGCTTCTATTTCTACTTGTGTGGAAAAAGGTGACTGGGTGTTTGATGCCCGTGCTTTTTCTGTAGCTGTATCCGAAGACGGAAAGAACTTTAAGGAAATTGCTTCAGAAAAATATCCGGCAATGAAGCAGGATGACAAGAATGGAGTGTTCAACCATACGTTGACTTTCGATCCGGTGACTGCCCGTTATGTGAAAGTGACCGCTTTAGCGGAACATAGCATTCCTGCTTGGCACGGTGGCAAAGGAAATCCGGCTTTCTTGTTTGTTGATGAAATTTCATTAAATTGATAGTTATATTCAAATAATGACTGTGTGCCAAAAGTGTGATAGAGTACCGTTGGGCGTGAGGTGGAATGCCTCCGTCCATATGCGTAAGGAATGCTGTGTTTGCGTTGGTGCAATCCGTTTCTGGGGCAAGCGGGATGGCTGATTTGCTTTTGGCACACTTTTTATTATTTGCTTCACCATGAAAACATGATCAGAAAAATAATATATGGCGTTTATGCGATACTGGGCATGATGACAATGGCTGCTTGTAGCGGTCAATCGGATGCTTCTGAAATATCTCTTGAGAAAATGCATGGGTTCCCTACAGAGAATACCGGTTTTCTTAAGGGAGTTTCTGCATTATATGCGGGAGTGATTGAAGGAAATTTGCTGATAGCCGGAGGTTGTAATTTCCCTGATATACCGGTAGCCGATGGAGGAAAAAAAGCTTATTATCGGGATATATATATCGCCCCTTTGTCAAATGATACGGCTTTTGAGTGGAAGAAAATAGGCCAACTGCCTCAGGCAGCAGCTTATGGAGTCACTATTTCTACTGAAAAAGGGTTAATTTGTGTTGGAGGGACTACGGCAACACACAGCTTGTCTGATGTTTTTCTTTTATCTTTGCAAAAAGACACCTTGAAAAGAGATACTTTGCCCTCTTTGCCTGTAACTATGGATAATATGGCAGGTGCATTAGTAGGACATTCACTATATATTGTCGGTGGAAATGTAAATGGCATTCCATCCTCGGCCATGTACATGCTTGATCTGTCGGATTTGTCTGGAGGATGGAAAAGAGAAACAGATATTCCGGGTGAACCCAGAGTACAATCTGTTTGCGTGGCACAAGATGGAAAACTTTATGTGTGGGGGGGATTTGCCCCGGCTGTTGAAGGGCATCAGGCTTCTTTGTCAGTAGATGGATATATGTATTCTCCGGAAACGAAAGAATGGTCATCGGTTGCCACCCCGTATGATGCGGAAGGTAATGAGATCTCTTTAGGTGGTGGAATGGGAACCTCTTTTGGCGAGGGTATGATATTGTGTGCCGGAGGAGTTGATAAGGATATATTCTTAAAAGCTCTGCAAGGTATTTATGCGGGAAAAGAATATTTGTCACATCCTGTAGAGTGGTATCGGTTTAATAGAAACCTGCTGCTCTATCATCCGCAGACGGATAAATGGACTACATTAGGCGAATATGAACAAGGTGCGCGTGCCGGAGCTGTAATAGTTTCGCAGGACGGATTTCATTATATTATTAATGGAGAATTGAAACCAGGCATTCGTACTAATGAAATTAATAGAATTAAAGAAAAGAGAAGATGAGAAGATTGATTATATTGGCGGAAGTTGCATTGGGCTTGCTGTTTGCAAGTTGCACGAAAGAAGAGCAACGCACACTTTCTGTTATTCCCGCACCATTAAAGGTGGAATTACAGCAGGAAGTGTTTTCATTGAATTCGGAAACAGGGTTATATATAGATGCGTCTGAGGGGGACAAGAAGATTTTGGAAGATTATCTGGTGGCTTCTTCCATGAATTTGAAACCGGTAATAGCAGAAGAGGGACATAATGTTGTCTTGAAACAAGTGGCGGAACTGCCGGAGGTAAACTCTTCCGAGGGATATGTTCTGACGGTAACTCCTGATCAGGTACTTATTCGTGCAACTTCCGGGGCAGGATTGTTCTATGGAGTTCAGACTATGCTGCAAATGGTTGATGAAAAAGGATTGCCGGCAGGAGTCATTACGGATGAACCCCGTTTTGCTTATCGTGGCTTTATGATGGATGTTTCCCGTCATTTCTTCGATAAGGAATTTATAAAAAAGCAGATGGATGCTTTGGCATATTATAAATTGAACCGTCTGCATCTGCATCTTACTGACGCTGCGGGCTGGCGTCTTGAAATAAAAAAATATCCCCGTCTGACAGAATTTGCGGCATGGCGTGAGTTTCCTACCTGGAAAGAATGGTGGAATAACGGACGACGGTATGAAGAAGAAGGCAGTAAAGATGCTCACGGAGGTTATTATACTCAAGATGATATCCGCGAACTGGTGGCATACGCTCAGGAACGTTTTATTACTGTTATTCCTGAGATAGAGATGCCTGCGCATTCGGAAGAAGTACTGACTGCTTATCCTGAGTTGTCTTGTACACACGAACCTTACAAACAAGCCGATTTCTGTGTCGGTAATGAAAAGACTTTTGAGTTTCTGGAAAATGTGTTGACAGAGGTAATGGAACTTTTCCCGTCCGAATATATTCATATAGGAGGGGATGAGGCAGGTAAAGCCTCATGGCCCACTTGCAAACTGTGCCAGACACGTATGAAAAAAGAAGGCTTGAAAGATGTGAACGAGTTACAGAGTTATCTGATTCATCGTATTGAGGTCTTTTTGAATGCCCACGGACGTAAATTATTGGGTTGGGATGAAATATTGGAAGGTGGTTTGGCACCTAATGCCACTGTCATGTCATGGCGTGGCACGGAAGGGGGAATGAAAGCGGTTGATTCCGGCCACATGGCTATTATGAGTCCGGGTGAGTTCTGCTATTTTGATTCTTATCAGGATGCTCCTGATTCCCAGCCGGAAGCAATAGGAGGCTATCTGCCTTTGTCCAAAGTTTATTCATTTAATCCTGTACCCGATACTTTGAGTGCGGATAAAGTCCAGTTGGTGTATGGAGTACAAGCTAATTTATTCACAGAATATATTCCGACTCCGGAACATGCGGAAATGATGATTTATCCTCGTATTCTTGCCTTGGCGGAAGTTGCTTGGAGTGCCCCTTCTGTGAAGAACTATGATGATTTTCATGTTCGTGCATTGAAAGAGGTAGAGGCATTGAAAGCTGAAGGATACCATCCTTTTGATTTGAAAAATGAGATAGGAAATCGTCCGGGAGCGGATCAGCCCGTACAACATTTGGCAGTAGGTAAGAAAGTGGCTTACGGACCGGATGCCGCTTATTATCCCGGCTATTCGGCCGGTGGTGACAGTGCCTTGGTAGATGGTGTGATCGGAGGCTGGACTTATGGTGACAGGCGTTGGCAAGGTTTTATAGACAAGAAAAGAATGGATGTGACCATTGATATGGAAAAAGAGACAGAAATTCATTCTGTTGGAGCAGACTTTATGCAGGTGTGTGGACCTGAAGTCTTTATGCCTTCAGAAGTGATCATTTCCGTTTCCAATGATGGTAAGGAGTTTACGGAACTGAAGCGCATGGAGCACAAAGTAGTGAAGGATGACAAAGTGACTTTCATCAACTTTGGTTGGGAAGGAAATGCCAAAGCACGTTACATACGTTATCAGGCATCTTCGGGCGAATTCGGAGGTTTCTTGTTTACAGATGAAATTGTAGTGAAATAATAGAACTTATATAAACAACAAATAGCATGAAGAAACAAATATTGTTATCGGCTGTTCTGGCTTGTATCTCAGTTTTTTCTGCGGCAGCACAGAAAGAGCCGGTAGATTATGTAAACCCTTTTGTGGGTACTACTAATTACGGTACGACAAACCCCGGAGCATTAACCCCTCATGGAATGATGTCGGTGACTCCTTTCAATGTGATGGGGGTTCCCGAAGGGGATAAGGATAAAGACAAGCAATGGTGGTCCACTCCATACGAATTCAATAATAAATATCTTACCGGCTTTGCGCACGTTAATCTTAGCGGGGTAGGCTGTCCGGAATTGGGATCATTGTTATTAATGCCTACCACCGGCAAACTGGATGTGGATTATCATAATTATGGAAGCTTCTATCAAGGTGAAACTGCAAATCCGGGTTATTATACCAATATACTGGATAAATACAATGTGAAATGTGAACTGACTGCCACTCCACGTACCAGTATGGCACGCTTTACTTTTCCTGCCGGACAAAGCAATATCTTGTTGAATCTGGGAGAGGGATTGACCAATGAGAGTGGTGCTACCGTTCGTTTTGTAAACGACCGTGAGATTGAAGGTACCAAATTGTTGGGAACTTTCTGTTATAATCCTCAGGCGGTATTTCCTATCTATTTTGTAATGCGTATCAACAAAGTACCGGCAAAACGCGGTTATTGGAAAATGATGCGTCCGATGGGTGTGGAGGCGCAATGGGATGATACGGCCGGTAAATACAAACTCTATACTGCTTATACAAAAGAAATAAGCGGAGATGATATAGGAGTGTGGTTTACTTACGATACCACAGCGGAAGAAGTGATTGAAGTCAGTATGGGCGTGTCTTTTGTCAGCATAGAGAATGCCCGTTTGAATCTGGAAAAAGAACAGCCTTTCGGTACAACATTCGACAAACTGCGTGCGGAAGCCCGTAAGAAATGGAACGATGATCTTTCCCGTATCAAAGTGGAAGGTGGAACGGAAGAGCAAAAAGGAGTATTCTATACCGCTATGTATCACACGATGGTTCATCCGAATATTTTGCAGGATGTAAGCGGACAATATCCACAAATGGAGGGAGATAAGATTTTGACCACCAACCGTAACCGTTACACGGTATTCTCATTGTGGGATACTTATCGTAACTATCACCAGTTGATGACTTTGGTATATCCGGAGCGTCAGATGGATATGATTCACACCATGATGGGCATGTACAAGGAACACGGATGGTTCCCGAAATGGGAATTGTATGGTCGTGAAACATTGACGATGGAAGGTGACCCTTCTATTCCTGTTCTGGTAGACAGTTGGATGAAGGGATTGCAAGACTTTGACATTGACGAAGCTTATAAGGGAATGTATAAGTCGGCCACTACTCCGGGCAAGGATAATCTGATGCGTCCGGATAATGATGATTATATGTCCAAAGGGTATGTGCCGATGGAAAGTCAGTATGATAATTCGGTTTCTCATGCTTTGGAATACTATGTTGCCGACTATGCACTTTCTACCTTGGCGGAGGCTTTAGGTAAGAAAGAAGATGCGAAATTGTTCCGCAAACGTTCTATGGGCTATAAAAATTATTATAGCAAGGATTTCGGAACCTTGCGTCCGATAACTAAAGAAGGCAAATTCTATGAACCGTTTGATCCGAAAGAAGGAGCTAATTTTGCACCTAGTCCCGGTTTCCATGAAGGTAATGCATGGAATTACACTTTCTTTGTGCCTCATGATATCAATGGCTTGGTAAAGTTGATGGGGGGCGACAAGAAATTTGTTGATAAATTGCAAAGCGTGTTTGATGAAGGGAATTATGATCCGGCCAATGAACCCGATATAGCCTATCCTTACCTGTTCAGTCGTTTCAAAGGTGAAGAATGGCGTACACAGAAATTGGTGAAGGAATTGCTGGCTAAGTATTTCACAACTAAGCCGGATGGAATTCCCGGCAATGATGATACGGGTACGATGTCTGCATGGGCTATATTCAGTATGATGGGATTCTATCCGGATTGTCCGGGTGTGCCCGAATATACATTGACCACTCCTACTTTTGATAAAGTGACCGTTCAGCTTGATCCTAAATATTGGGGCAAGAAAGAATTGGTTATCAAGAAAGAAGGACAAGGGGATTATATAAAGGAAATCAGACTGGGCAATAAGAAAATTAATAAATATTTGATTTCGCATGATGATTTGATCAAGGCAGGTGAAATTACTTTTATAGTAACAGAAAATCCTAATAAGAAATAACTATGAATACGAAACGATTTTTGTGTGCTGCGTTAGGAGCTGTTTGTTATTTTGCTTTTTTGCAAGCGCAGGTACGTACAGAGCAGACTTTCGAAAAAGGGTGGAAATTTACGCGTGAAGATAATGCGGAATTTGCCAATCCCGGTTATAATGACAGTAAATGGCAGAACGTCACCGTTCCTCATGATTGGGCGATTTATGGTCCGTTCAGTATCAATAACGACAAGCAGGAAATGGCTATTACTCAAGATGGACAGACCGAGGCGATGGAACATGCCGGACGTACCGGAGGTCTTCCGTTTGTAGGAACCGGATGGTATCGCCTGAACTTTGATGCTCCTGGTTTTGAGAAAGGCAAGAAAGCGACTTTGATATTTGATGGAGCAATGAGCCATGCCCGTGTTTATGTGAACGGGCAGGAGGCCGGTTATTGGCCCTACGGTTATAATTCTTTTTATGTGGATGCGACCCCTTATCTGAAACTGGGTGAGAGGAACGAACTGGCAGTCCGTTTGGAAAACGAGCCTGAATCATCACGTTGGTATCCGGGGGCCGGATTGTACCGCAATGTTCATCTGGTAATCAATGAAGATACGCATATTCCTGCTTGGGGGACGTATGTTACCACTCCTGTGGTGACAGACAAATATGCAAAAGTGTCTTTGAAAACTTCTTTGGTTAGCCCTGAAGGAGCTAATAAGGATAATTACCGTATTGTGACGCAGATCAAGGATAAAAACGGCAAAGTGGTTGCTACCGGGGAAAACAAGTTGAGTGTTTTTGATAATGCTTTGTTTGAACAGGAGTTTGCAGTGGCTAATCCTGAGTTGTGGAGTCCTGATACTCCGGTTCTTTATACAGCTGAATCCAAAGTATATGAAGGGAATACCTTGAAAGACGAATATACCACCCGCTTTGGTATCCGTACTTTGGAGATTGTTCCCGGCAAGGGCTTTTTCCTGAATGGAAAGCTGACCAAATTCAAAGGGGTATGTAACCATCATGACTTGGGTCCGTTAGGCGGTGCTGTAAATGATGCCGCTATACGTCGTCAGATTCGTATTCTGAAAGATATGGGTTGTAATGCCATCCGTACTTCTCATAATATGCCGGCACCCGAATTGGTGGAGGCTTGTGATGAAATGGGTATGATGCTGATGGTGGAGTCTTTCGACGAGTGGAAATCGGCAAAGATGGCCAACGGTTATCATAAAATATTTGATGAATGGGTGGAGAAGGATCTGACTAATCTGATCCGTCATTACCGTAACAATCCGAGTATTGTTATGTGGTGCATCGGTAACGAAGTACCCGACCAGTGGAATGGCAATAACGGACCAAAGCTTTCGCGTATGTTACAGGATATCTGTCATCGTGAAGATCCTACCCGTCCTGTAACACAAGGTATGGATGCGCCTGATGCTGTAGTAAATAATAATATGGCTGCTGTGATGGATGTGGCCGGTTTCAATTACCGCCCTCATAAATATCCAGAAAACTATAAGAAATTGCCTCAGCAGATTATTCTAGGTAGTGAAACAGCTTCTACAGTAAGTTCGCGTGGCGTCTATAAATTCCCTGTTGTCCGTCAGGCTATGAAGAAATATGACGATCATCAGTCTTCTTCTTACGATGTGGAACATTGTGGTTGGTCCAATTTGCCGGAGGATGACTGGATTTGGCATGAGGATAACGCATGGGGTATCGGAGAATTTGTATGGACGGGCTTCGATTATTTGGGCGAACCGACTCCTTATTATACTGATTGGCCCAGCCATTCTTCTTTGTTCGGTATCATCGACCTGGCCGGATTGCCCAAAGACCGTTACTATCTGTACCGCAGTCATTGGAACAAAGATGAAGAAACGCTGCATATCCTTCCTCATTGGACATGGCCGGGACGTGAAGGAGAAGTGACTCCTATCTTTGTTTATACAAATTATCCGTCGGCAGAAGTGTTTATCAATGGCAAGAGTCAGGGTAAGCGTACCAAAGATTTGACTGTAACGGCTGAAAATAGTGCGGATTCTGCTTCCATAGCAGATTTCAAACGCCAGAAACGCTACCGTTTGATGTGGATGGATACAAAGTATGAGCCGGGAACCGTAAAAGTGGTTGCCTATAATGATAAGGGGGAAGCTGTGGCCGAAAAGGAAATCCATACGGCAGGCAAGCCCGACCATATAGAACTGGTTACAGATCGCAATGAAATAAAGGCTGATGGCAAGGATTTGTCATTTGTCACAGTAAGAGTGGTGGACAAAGAGGGTAATCTTTGTCCCGATGCGCAGCATCTCATCAAGTATTCTGTAAAAGGTGCGGGAACCTATCGTGCCGGTGCAAACGGAGATCCCACTTCATTGGAACTTTTCCATGTTCCGCAGATGAAAGTGTTTAACGGAATGATGACTGCTGTTGTGCAAAGTACTGATAAACCGGGAGAAATCATATTGACCGCAACAGGTAAAGGACTTAAATCAGGTAGGCTAGTTTTAATGAGTAAGTAAAAAGATTTGTTTCAATTTCCACTATCTGTGCCCCGCTTGTTTTTATTAAGCGGGGCTTATTTATTAAAAAAAGTTGGAAAATAATTGGGGAAATCTGTTTTAGAAAGTGAAAAAGTTGCTATTTTTGTTGGCAAATTTAATATGCCAATTAAAAATTCTAACTTATCATAGTATCATGTTGACCCAAATCATTAACGCAAAGATTCTTACCCCACAGGGCTGGTTGAAGGACGGATCTGTCCTTATGCGCGACAATAAGATTTTAGAAGTTACCAATTGTGATTTAGCTGTTATCGGAGCCGAGCTGATTGACGCTAAAGGTATGTATGTTGTTCCCGGTGGTGTGGAAATCCATTGTCATGGTGGTGGTGGCGGTGATTTTATGGAAGGTACGGAAGAGGCTTTCCGTACAGCCATTAATGCTCACATGAAACATGGTACTACCAGTATTTTCCCAACGTTGTCTTCTTCTACCGTACCGATGATTGAGGCAGCTGCCGAAACTTGTACCAGGTTGATGGCGGAACCGGACAGTCCGGTACTTGGTCTTCATCTTGAAGGGCATTACCTTAATATGAAGATGGCAGGCGGTCAGATGCCTGAAAACATAAAAGACCCGGATCCGAAGGAATATATTCCTATTGTAGAGAAGTGGGGCTGTATCAAGCGTTGGGATGCTGCACCCGAATTGC
>OMCT01000240.1_pt1 | contig 45513 bp, 31 predicted proteins | sample 1674301 | NCBI WGS metagenome assembly OMCT01 (sample SAMEA103958158, study PRJEB25191) | human gut metagenome
TGACGATGCGCGTCACCTTCCGGTCTTCCTCGTGCAGGCGGGCTATCTCGTCCGTGATGAACGAATACTCAAAGTCGCCCCGACCCACAGCCTCCTGGTAGAGGTCGCTGAGGAAAGAGATGGCTTCCTTCCGCTTGCCGGGGGTGATGGAAATGAAGCATAGATTCCTTGGATCCGACCCACTATAGACAAAAACCACGGGACGGTTACCGCCGGAAAGATGTCCGGTCTTAAAGTCATCCATCACTCCCACAATTTCGTAAGGAATCACATCGCTGCTTTCCCCTGATGTGAACCACATCCGGTTTTGAGGAATCACCTTTGTCTGCCGCCAGTCGCTGATGTGCAGGGCAGCCAGGAAAGCCTTGTTGGCAATCAGCTTGTACTGAGAGAAGACATCTTCGTCTCCCCATCCCCGGCCTTCCAATATACGGAAACCGAAGAAGTCCATGTATTCACGCGAAGTCCAGAAGGTGATGGCTTCTGTTGCCTCTCCGTTTTCGGTATGAAAGTTCATACCCCATCCGCCCGCATACGGCGGCTCACCATAAACCATACCATTGAACAGGGGCGACTCGCCCACACGCTTTTCTATCAGAGCCAAGGCTGCCTGCATCTTCTCAAACTCCTGTTGTCTGAGGTTGTAATCACTGTAGCTGGCCGGATTCTCTTTCCAGAGCCGGCACTGAATGATGTCCTCGGTACGATAGCCCACGTCCGTATGCAGCAGGTACTGCAAGTGGCGGCTCAGATAAATGGCGGCCACTGTCAGGCAGAAGGCGATGACATATTGCAGAAAAAGGAACACCGTGCGCGAGCGGGTTGCCTTGCCTCCCACCCCCACCTGACTGAGCGAACGCATGGGGGCGGCATGCGCATAGCGCCAGTAAGGCGGCAGCATGGTGAAGAGCGGCAGCAGGAACAGCACAGTCGCGGACAGCAGCAGGTCGAAGCGCAGGTCGCCCTGTACGGGAATGTCGAACCACGCGTCCACCAACCGCCGCGTCACCTCTACCAGCAACCAGGCCAGAAAGACGACCGCCGCATTCAGGCAGACATTCTCCGCATAGAGTTGGAGGAAAATCTGTCCCTTGCCGGCTCCCAACACCTTCTTCATGCCCAGTTCGCGGCCCCGTTTCAGCATCACGACCGAATAGAGATTCATATAGTTGAGCAGGCCTACCAGCAGAATCAGCCCCGCTACCAGTCCGAGCAGCCGAAGCACGTCCAGACGGCCCTGGGTTACCGAATCGACATAAGCAGATACCTGCCTGCTCAGGTAGAAGTCCTTGAGCGGAACAAGCTGGTAATAGACGGCCTGTTGACCATAGCATATCAGTTTCATGGGGGTACGGTTGGCCTGGTTTATCTCGTTCCCGTCCTCGGGGCGGTGCAGGCGTACCACTTCGTAGGCCCCCCGGCTCCAGTCCGTCATCAGATATACCGATAAGACGACATCGAACTGAAAAGAGGATTTTGTGGACGTCTCCTTCAGGATGCCAGCCACACGGACGGGCTTACCCGACGATGTAACCAACTCCTTGCCCACGGCATGCTCGGTTCCGAATATCCGCAGAGCGGTTTGCGGCGTCAGCAGGGCTTCGTCGGGCTTTAGTTGCAGACTACCCTCCTTGCAGCCGTAAGGTATCAGGTCGAAGAACAGGCTGTCCACCACTATGGTATTTACCGCATAGCGATAGTCGTCCTTCGCCACAAAGTCATCGTCAAACATCATAAACCGGCTGAACGCCTCCACTGCCGGATGATCCAGCGGATTGCGGTAATTGGGATCGTTGTTCCGGTCCTCGCTCTCACCCAGCACCCCTCTCGGTTCTCCTTCCTTGAAAACAGCCGTCAGGAAGGTCCGGTCGGCCTCGGGCACAAAATGATTGACAGTACACTCCTGGTGGATGTAACGCACCAGCACAAAAACACAACCCAAGCTCAGGGCCAGTCCCAGCACATTGATGGCGGTATAAGTCCTGAAGCGCAGGATGGTACGGATGGATAGTAATAATGCTTTCATAATCTAATTAAAGTTCAAAGCCTCACCCCCGACCCCTCTCCCAAGGAGAGGGGAGGTTGAGCGACGGCTTTCTTTTTAAGTTATTGTTATCTATTATTCATTCCTAATTTATTTCTATTTTGTATTCATCCCCTTCCCCCCTCTCCCTGGGAGAGGGGCCGGGGGTGAGGCTACTCATTCTTCATCGCCTCCACCGCCTTCACCCGGCTCAGCATCCAGCCTTGCAGGCAGACGATAAGAGCCGACACGCCCCATACGATAACCAGCGGCCACACAAAGATGCCGACCGAGAGCGGGGCACGATAGGCAAACTGCTCTAACCAGCGCTGCATCAGCCACCAGGCGACGGGCATGGCCAGCACGTAGGCCACTGCGGCATAGAGGCAGAAAGGCTTGTTGAGCAGCCAGATGATCTGCCCGCGCGTGGCACCGTGCACCTTGCGGATGCTGATTTCGCGTATCCGCTGGCGGGTGGCATACCAGGCGATGCCGAACAGGCCGAAGCCCGTCAGCAGCAAACCGATGAGGGCGTAGAACGTCAGCAGGTGCGACAGCGAGAGCACTTTCTCGTTCCGTCCCATGAATTCCCGGTGCATGTCCGTGTAGCGGAAAGGCTGTCCGGGGTTCATTTCGTCCCATACGGATTCGATTTGTTGCAAAGCCTCCGTACGACTTTCGGGGCGCAGGCGGATTTGCAGACAGGCAGCCTTCTGCAAACCGCTTTCGGACAGCAGGCTGACCACAAGCGGCGTCACGGCCTCTTCCAATGAATTGACGGAAAAGTCGCGTACCACACCCGCCACTACAGCCAGACTGTCATCGGCCTCTGCATCGAACTCGCGCAACGAACGTCCGACAGGGTCTGTGCCCACCGGCACCAACTGGCGTACAAAGCTCTCGTTCACCAGTACGGGGCGCGCCATCTGCTCCAGCAGGCGGGCAGGCCGCTCGCCGTTCAGTTGCTCCATGTGCAGCGTATGCAGCAGGGACGTATCGCCTTCCAATGCCAGCAGATTGGTATGCACCTCGCTACCGTCGGGGCGTTTCACCGTCAGCTGGCGTATCCAGGCGTTCAGCACCGGCCCGTTGGAGAGCGTCACCGACTCGATGCCCTGCACGCGCTTCTCTATTTCGGCCTTCAGCGGAGCCAACGGGGCGCCGAATCCGTCGCCTATTTCGATGCAGTCCGCGTAGCGGTCGGCCTGCCGTTCGGTCAGCCTCATCTGACGACGAGCCGTCAGGGTGGCCAGCAACAGGCCGATGGAAATGGCAAACTGCACCGTCACCAACACAGCTACGAAGCGTTGCTTGCGCCGTCCGCCGTAGAGCGTGCGGTATTGGCTGAACGACAGACGCGACAGGCGACGACTGATGTACCACGCCGGCACGACCGACATGACCAACACGAACACCAACAGCCACGGCAACATCCGGCTGCTGAAGAAGAACCCCATCGTGAGCCGCGAACCCAACAGGCCGTTGAACACCGCCAGACAGTCGTTCACCAACAGCATAGAAAGGATGAAGGCCAACACGACCGTCAGGAAAGCGTCGCCGAAGAGTTGCAGGCGGATGCTGCGCAGCGTGCCGCCCATCAGCTTCTCCACGTGAATCATGCGCAGCTGTTGCAGCAGACGCGAAAGGCTCATGTTGGTATAGTTGCAGCAGGCGATGACCAGTATCAGCACCGCTGCCAGCAGGCTGATGTAAAGCGTCTGTACGGGTGTCTGGCTGATGTAGTCAAGCGTCTGTTGCGAAGCGTCGTCGGGCGTGGTGAAGCAGACGGCTTCCAACGGATCGAGGTGGTACTTCGTCTGACCGGGCATCAGGGTAGGAACCTGATCGGCGTTTATCTTGTCGGCCAGGCGGACGGCATCCGCCCCCGGCGAAAGCTTCAGCAGCGTCGGACCACCCCAGTAATCGGAAGTCTGGGCGGTCAGCATGTCAAACCGGAGAAGCGACTGTCCGCGTTCTTCGAGCACCGCCGCCACCTGGTACGTCTGCCTGCCACGGCTTTCGGACTGCACTTCGATGTGCCGTCCGAAGGCTTCGCCGCCTCCGAAGAGCCTGCGGGCACAGGCAGCACTCAGGGCTACCTGGTCCGGACGGTGGAGCACCTGCTCCAGACTGCCCTGAGCCGTGCGGTAGTCGAAGAAGCGGGTCAACGTCGTGTCGGCCGAGAGCAGTATCAGGTTGCCATCCACCTTCCGGCCGTCCACCTTGCAGGTGAGCATATCCGACTTGCCCAACCGCAGGTAATCCTCCACCTCGGCATAGCTGTCCTTCAGGCGTTGGGGAATGTCGGCAGCGGCATAAGCCACACGCTTTCCCTCGTTCATCGGGTCGTCCTGCCGCAGGAAGACGATACGGTCGCGGTCGGGGTTGCTCCCCTCTAACCCGTGTTCATGTACGAAATACGTCATCAGCAGGTTGGTACATGCCAACCCCAAGGCCAGACTGGCCACGGAGACGAGGAAGAACACCTTGTTCCGCCACCAGCTCCTGAGAATCATTTTCAGTGTTACGTTCAGTATCATCACATTCTTTCTATTATAATTTCCATTCATTCTTTATTTCTCATTTCTTTTTTCTCCCGACCTTGGCAATACATTCAAGCCGCGGAAGTCTTTCCATCCCCAGGCATTGTCCGAAGCGAAGGCCGGCTGTTTTGTCGCTGCGCCCTCGCTGCAGTGTTACTGCACCCTCGTTGCAGCGTCACTGCACCGCCTTTGCAGCGTTACTGCATCGCCTTTGCAGAGCCACTGCATCCGCTTTGCAGCAAGTCATCGGCCTCTTCCCGGCAGGAGAAATGCCAGTCCGGTTTCTACTCACGCTTTATCACTTCGGCGGGATTCTCATTCGCCGCCCGCCATACGCGCCAGCCGATGCACAGAGCCACCAACAATGCCATGCCAAGGAAGATGACGGCATAGAGCCACCAACTAAGAGGCGTTTGTTCCACATAACTCTCTAACCAGCGCTTCATCAGTACATAACCCACGGGGAAGGCCACAAGGCAAGCAACGAACAGCAATAATCCGTATTGGTATACAAAAGAACGGATAATGTTTCCTGCCGTAGCTCCGCTCACCTTACGGATGGCAATCTCTTTCTGACGACGGGCACAATCAAGTGTCACATTGGAGTAAATGCCAAACACAGAAATGACCATACACACCACGGATATGAATGAGAGCAGATACATCAGGGCATATTCAGACACCAGAAACTTATCATATACCTCATTTATGATCTCTAGAGAATAATATTCCAGACCATATTCTTTTGCTTTCTCTTCACAAAAACGTTTCAATTCATTCGTATATCGTTCATCAAAACGGATAAGATTTGATTTGATAAATCCTGTTGACGGATCACTGGACTCGAAAATAGCTACAGGAGGAAAGGAATGAGATGTAGGTTCATAACAATGAATATCCTTTATGACTCCGGTCACAGTATAATTCCCCAGCTTCTTTCCTATAGGATCGAACCAGCCAAATAGCTTGACAGCAGACTCACTCAGTAATACCTCATTGGGGGTATCCAACTGCCCGTCACCCTGTAAAAGACGAATTCCATAGAAATGCATAAATTCTTCGCTCCGAGTAGTGCAGCATTGCAATAATATGGGACTGTCATCCATCCGTTTACCTTCCCACTCATTCATCGCACATACATTCGGATACCCACAAGGTAGTAGCGAGTACAGATCTTCATGTACCTCCATCACGTATGACAATTGCCGAAGATCGTGCATGATTTCTTTCCCCTCTGTACAGAAAAGGACAGCCCTTCCATCACGCTCAAAGCCAACATCCTCAGTGTTTGACAAGTAATAGAGTTGCTTCATCAATACCGATACGCAAAAAAGGACCAGCACCGACATCGCCAATTGCAAACCTACACTGACTCTTTGAAAATTCGCCCGGGTACTTCCTGCGTTCAAACTCCCTGTCAGTACAGCAGCCAATGACTTCCGACTGTAATAACTGATAACACCGAATGTCAGTAATAAGGCAAAGACAAAAACAATCAAATAGTAGAAAAGCGACTGAAACATAACTTTCCCCTCCACATGAGACAACTCACAGAAACTGGAAGCAGAAAGTTCTATCAGTACCATGCCCAGCAAGCCACTCGCCAACAACAGTAGTACGAGTTCGGCCACAAGTAACAATAACAGCCCCGTCCTCGAAGAACCACAAATAGTACGCAATGCCAATTCACGCGCACGAATACGGATGCGAGTTACCAGCATAGAGAAATAATTCACCAAAGCCAGCAAAACAATAAGCCCTCCTATAATGGAAAACCACAAAACATACTTTAATGATACATGATGAACATCCTGGTAAATAGTATAGTGACAACGGACAAGAGGTTCGAGCAACAGCTTTTCCGGTCTTCTTTCTGCCGATTGACTAAACGTATGTTTCTCCAGCTTCTGTGCAAACGTGTGCATATCTGAAGCGTTACCCAAACGAATACAAGTCGTGAAACCTACACTCAGCCAGTTGTTTTTATCACTTTCTGGTATTCCGGCCAACACTTCATAAAAGAAATTGGAATGCCTGCTCCATCCTGAAACAATGGCCGTAACTGTCATCTTACTTCCTTTAGCAACTATTTCACGTCCCAAAACATCTGTCGTACCGAATATTCGGCGGGCAGCTTCTTCCGTCAGTGCAATTTTTGTCGGGGAATGCAGGAATTCCCAACTACCCTGTATCAACCGGACATCAAACATACGCACAAAAGAAGAATCCACTTCTAAACGATTCAGCCAAGAAGTCTGTTCCTTCCATTTGACTTCAAAACGCCGACGAAGAAACGCTGTAGCATCTTCTATCTCGGGAAAAGACTTACGCATTGTTTCAGCTAAAGGATAGGCATCAGTAGTGGCAACTATTGAAGCATCATACCCTGACTTTTGATAGAGCACATAAAGCCGGTCCGCTCCTCGGTGGAAATCGTCATAAGTCAGTTCATACCTTATCCAAATCATTGAATAAGCAAAGCAAACAAAACCTACAGACAATCCTACCAAACAAACGATGGTCTGTATCTTGTATTTTATCAGACTACGTAAAGCAACTTTCAGATAGTGTAGTATCATAAGCATTTAAGGCCTCACCCCCAACCCCTCTCCCAAGGAGAGGGGAGGCTGGGCTACGGCTTTCTTTTTAGGTTATTGTTATCTGTTCTTTATTCCTTTTTTAGTTGACAAGGGAACAAGGCTTCAGACTACGAGGACATAGCTTATATCAGCTTTGTTCTTCTCCATCCTCCTCAACTTGTTCACTCGTTAACTTGTCCACTCGTTAACTAATTTATTCTCTCTTCACCACCTCTGCCGGATTCTCATTCGCCGCCCGCCATACGCGCCAGCCGATGCACAAAGCTACCAACATCGCCATGCCAAGGAAGATGACGGCATAGAGCCACCAACTGAGAGGCGTTTGTTCCACATAACTCTCTAACCAGCGCTTCATCAGCACATAACCCACGGGGAAGGCCACCACGGCAGCAACGGCGAGCAACGACAGGTATTCGCGGGCAAAGAGACCGAGAATATCCCCTACCCGTGCCCCGTTCACCTTACGGATGGCCACCTCCTTGCGGCGACGTTCACAACTCAGGGTTATCATGGAGAAGATGCCGAAAGCAGATACCAGGATGCAGACGATGGAAACAAAAGTCAGCAGGCGCAGCAACAAGCTTTCGGCCTTGAGGTAAGCATTATATTCGTCCATGACGTTTACTAACCAGTAATCCACTTCAGGATAATATTGGGTAAAGAGGCTGTCCACCCGATGACGAAGTTCCGGCCAATGTCCTTCGTGATACTTAATCAGAATCTGCCTGCCTTCAACCCATTGAGAATGTGCCACATAAAGCATTGGAATAACAGGGATGGTAGGAGCACTGGTATGACAGTTGCGCACCACACCAACTACAATACCGGAACCACTTGATCCGGAATACGAAATTCTCATCCCTATGGGGTTAGCCACTCCCATTTTCTGAACAGCACTTTCATTCAACATGATCTTGTCCGACTTCTCTTCCGGCCGGAGCATCTCACCTTCTACAAGCCGGATATTATAAAATGAAGCCAACGTACTATCCATACATCCTTCACGTAGTTCCATGGGCTCAAGGTCGGCCGGCATCCCTTCCCATCCGATAGAAGTAACTGCCTGAGCTCCATCCGGTAAAAGGCCGTCATAGCCTGTCAGTACCTCCTCGGTACAAGGCATCTGCCGAATACGCGCAGCAATGTCTTCCCGTGCATTTTCAGGATAGAAATGGGCTATAGCTGCAATGTTGTGTCGTTCCCAACCCAAATCAGTCTGACGCAAATAGTGAAGTTGCTTTATCAGAACTGCCGTACAGAAGACAGCCAACAGGCCGATACACAATTGCACAACTATCATCCCTTTTCCCGAGAATCGACGCTGCACACCGGTGGGACGAAGCGATCCGTAATGGAATACAAAAGGCAGAAGCAGAAACAGCGAAAAGACCAACACGACAGCAAAATAAAAAAACGATTCGGCATAAATGCCACCTGTCACCCCTGAAAGACGACGGAAAGACGAACCGCACAACTCGACAAACACAAGCCCAAGGAATCCGGCCAGCAAAATAAGAAGGAGATATTCTGTGGCAAGCAAAGCGAACAGCTGGCGTCCCGTAGATCCGCAGACACGACGCAAGGATAACTCACGACGACGGATGTCCATACGCGAAAGGAAAAGCGTCAAATGATTGAACAGCGAACAGAGGATAACCAATCCGCCTGCCGAAGCAAAAAGTACAAGATAGGTGAAATTCACCAATCGTTCATCATTGAACGGAGCCTGACGAACTTCGGAAAGCGGCATCAGACGAACATGTTCCAACATCTTGTGATTTACATTTTCTGTCTGTTTCGCATAAGCATGAAACTTTTCTTCCATTTGTGCAGGCGATACACCCGGACGAAGCCGAATGACTATCTGGCATGAACTACTGAACCATATATTCTGCCACTCGTTAACGTATGCACCCCATTCGATCATGCCGAAAGAGAAGTTACTGTGAGGCAAGTCACTCACCACGGCACAAACGGTAGATTCATAACCGTTTCTATTCAACTCACGCCCCAAGATATCCGTCGTACCAAACAGCTTACGGGCTGTGCTCTCTGTCAGGGCAACCTGTCCTTCCGTATGCATGAAGTCTTCGGTGCCGGAAAGGATACGGATACCAAACATCTGCATGAAACAGGAATCCAACTGTATTGAAGGTATTTTTACTTGTGAATCCCCAACCATTTCCATGCTGCCTCGGTAATTACGAATGAACGCACAGGCAGCTTCCACTTCAGGAAATTCTTTCTTCATCAGCGTTGACAAAGGATAAGGCATTTTAAGCATTTGGCCGCTGGAACCCAATAATGACTGGGTATAAACCAGATACATTCGGTCGGCTCCCTGGTAAGAACGATCGAACGATGCTTCATAGTGCATCCACAGGTTAGCAAAGGCGAAGCAGGCAAAGCCAACGGCTATCCCCACCACATTGACAGCGGTCTGCGTGCGATACTTCAGCAGGTTGCGCCAGGCGATTTTAAGGTAGTGTAGTATCATAAGCATTTACGGCCTCACCCCCGGCCCCTCTCCCAAGGAGAGGGGAGGTAGGGGGACGGCTTTCTTTTTAGGTTATTGTTATCTTTATCAATTCTTCATTATCAATTCTCCATTGTCAATCTGTATTCTCCCCTACTCCCCTCTCCTTGGGAGAGGGGCCGGGGGTGAGGCTTCTTACTCTCTCTTTATCACCTCCGCCGGGTTCTGTCGTGCAGTGCGCAGGATGCGGAAGACGACTGTCAGGGCAGTGACGACGGCTACCAAGACGAAAATGCTTGTCCAGAAGAGGAAGCCGTGGTCGAAGAAGACGATGTACATGCGCTTCCATTGCTGCAGCAGGAACCATACCAGCGGGAAAGACAGCAGCGCACTGACGACCAGCAGGAGGATATACAGACGGGCAAAGAGCAGCATGATTTGCGGCACGCCCGCTCCGTTCACCTTGCGGATGGCCACCTCCTTCTGACGACGCTCGGTGTCGAGCGTAATGCTGGAGTATACACCCAGCAGGGTGATGAGGATGCTGACGATGGCAAAGAACAGCACGATGTTCTTCAGCGTATATTCCAGCGGTTGGCGGTCGTGGATATCGTCGAGCAGTGTGCTGACCTGTACAGGCACGCTTTCGGGCAAGGTCTCGCGCAGCACCTGCTCCACCCACTTCCGGACCTCCTGCTCCTGACCGCTGCGGCACTTCAGGTAGCAATGGCCGATGTAGCCCGAAGCATTGTAGGGGATGAAGACGTAACCTTGGCTCTTCGTATAAGTGTCGGTCTGGAAAGGCTCACAGATGCCGCTGACGGTATAGCTCCGCTGCGAGTCGTACAGAGGCATCCCCATCACGTCCTTCTGCAACCGTTGCTGCAAGGTGCGGTCCGCCACTAAGTCGGTGGATGCCTGCAAGCCATGGCCCTGCTCCAAGGAGATATTCATGAAGGAAAAGAAATTCCGGGGCACCGCCATGACGTTGACTTCCAGCCACGAGTCAGGATTGTCTTTCTCGGTCATCATCAGGTTGCCCGACGAACCGTACAGATAGTTGATATCCGCCAGCAGGACATCCTGCACGGCAGCATGACTCTTGAAACGGTCCACCAAGCTTTGCTTGTCGGCATTGTTCAGGAACGAATAGTCCAGCGGAATGCTGAGGATGGAAGCTTTCTCCTGCATGGAAAGGGTATGCAGCAGGGTGCCGCTTGTCTTTTCGGACTGCAGATAGAGGGCGGCGGACAAGGCCACGAACAGCCAGCAGACAAAGAACTGCACACCCAGCATGAAGTTACGTCCCCGATGGCTCCGACGCCGACGGCGGCCTCCGCCAAGTCCGTCCTGCACCGATATGCGGCGGATACGCAGCGTGGCTACCAGGCAAATACCTGCACAAAGCAGTACCAGCAGCCCGATGTACTGGGCGGCATGACGCATGAGCAGCGACTTGCTGAACGTCATCGACATGAATTCGACGGAATAGTCCAGCCGTCCGTCGGTCACCTCGATGCCCCAAAGCACCAGCAGCGAGGCCGCCAGCACCACCAGCAGCGACTGGATGAACAACAGGGCAAAGAGCTGGCTGCCGCTGCATCCGTTCACCTTCATCACACTGAACTCTTTCGTGCGGTTGAAATACGAACCGATAAGGAAGTGGAAGAAGTTGAGCAGCCCCACCAGCAGGATGAGCATGCCCATGCTGCCGGTTATCCAACTGATGATGGACAGTTGCCTGCGTTCGTCGGGAAACTGACCGATGGGAAACACCTGTACTTCGTAATCCCTGCCATACAAATTCCAGCCGAAGCCACGCTGCGCAATCTCCCCTTTCAGTTGCCGGATGTCGGCATGGGGTGCCAGCAGGGCATACGTATTACCGCCCGTCATCTCGTGGCGCCGGTCGCTCTGCAGAAGGCCGTCGCTGTCGTTCAGCACCAGCATGTCCATCGTTTCCATGAAGTAGAGGGAGTTGTTCTGCGGTGTATCGTCCATGACGGCCTGCACGGTATAGACAATGCCTCCGTCGGCGGAAGTGCCCGACGGCGACGTAAAGAGCCTCCGGTTCAGGGTGCAAGTCTTGCCGATGGCCTCGGACTCACTGCCGAAGATGCGGACAGCCGTCGCGCGGCTCATCACCAGTGCGTTGGGGGTATGGCTGGCCGTCTGCCAGCTTCCTGCCAGGATGCGGGGTGTGAAGATACGGGCATAAAGGCTGTCCGTCTCCATCCGCCGCAGCTCGTAGGGCAAGGTCTTGCCAGGCTTCACCTCGACATCGAAGGTATATTGGCGGGGATAGGTGACGAACGAAAGGGCTTCCACCTCTTTTGCCCAGGTGCGCATGTCCTCGCAAAGAGGGGCGGGCGTGCCGGAGAAATAGTTTCCCGTGCCGGGGTCGTACATGTTTATCTGTACAATCCGCTTATAGTTGTCGAAGCAGTGATTGGTTGACTCGATGTAACGGCTGCAATACAGACAAACACAGAAGCTGAACAGACCCACGGCCAGTCCGATGATGGAAATAACATTCTGCGTGCGATATTTCAGCAGGTTTCTGATGGCTAATGTCAGGTAATGGATTATCATAAGCATTTAAGGCCTCACCCCCGACCCCTCTCCCAGGGAGAGGGGAGGATGGGCTACGGCTTTCTTTTTAGGTTATCAGTTTCAATAGTTCATTATCAATTCATTCCTGTTTGTATTCACTTTCTACCCTTCTTCCTGGGAAAGAAGTGGCAGGGTTGCGGCTTCCATTCAAAATGGTTGTTATCTATTCTATGGGGCATTCTCATTTTATCCTGCATGACGCAGAATCATCCACCCCCTACCTCCCCTCTCCTTGGGAGAGGGGCCGGGGGTGAGGCCCCTACAGCACCAGCTCCTCCGCATCCCCGAAGTTATCGTATCCGGTCGTAATTACCCAGTCGCCGGGCTGGAGGCCGTCGGTCACCTCGTATTGCTGCGGGTTCTGGCGGCCGATGGTGAGGGGCACACGCACGGCGCGTGTCTTGTCCTTGTTCAGTTTGTATATCCACTGGCCGCCCGTGGCCTGGTAGAAATTGCCGCGGGGGATGACGAGGGCATCCTCAGGCTGGCCGAGTTCGATCTGCACACGGAAGCTCTTGCCCACGCGGACGTTGTCCGGCATGTCGGCGGTGAAGACGAGATCGACGTCGAACATGCGGTCCTTCACCTCGGGCACCACCTTGGTGATCTTCAGCGGGTAGCGGCGGCCCTGGTAGAGGATGGTGGCGGGCAGGCCGGTGGTGATGCGGTCGATGTAGTACTCGCTGAGCGAGGTGTGTACCTTGAACTGGTCGAGCACCTTGATTTCGGCTATGCTTGCGCCGGACTGCACCTGCTGGCCGGGGGTGACGCTGACGAAGCTGAGCTGTCCGCCGACGGGGGCGCACACCACGAGGTCGTCGAGGCGCCGGCACGAACGCTCGTACTTCTTGCGCTCGCGTTCGCGGTCGTTCAGCAGCAGGTCGCGGCGGATGACGGAGACGGCCGAGTCGTGGCGCAGGCTCTGGCGCTGCAGGCGGGCGGTCTTCTCCTTGTAGCGGTACTCGTCTTCGGACACCTGAAGCTGGGCCTTGCTCTTGATGCCCATGCGATACTCCTCTTTCTCCAGCTCGAAGCTCTTGCGCAGTTTCTCCAGCTCGTAGTCGGTCTGCAGGGCCTGCTGCTGGAGGGTGAGGCTCTGCTGCTCCATCTCAATCTCTTTCTCGCGGTAGGTGATGAGCTGTTTCTCCCACTCGTCGCGCTGGTCTTCGATGGTGCGAAGCAGGTCGAGGTTCTCCAGTACAAGGATGGTGTCGCCCTGTTTCATCATGTTGCCCTCTTCGCCAACGATGCGGCTGACGCTGCCCGCCTCGCGGGCGTTGACCTTGATGGTGAGGATGGGCTGCACGAGTCCTTCGACGTCGACATACTCCATGAACTTGTCGTTCTTCACTTCGGCCATCTGGAGGCTTTCGGGGTCGATGCGCAGCTTGCGGGGTCCGGCGGAAAGGATGATGACGTAGATCAGGAAGGCCAGGAAGACGATGCCTCCGGCCAGGTAGTAGCGGTAGCGGATGTACCAGGGTTTCTTTTCGAGTTTGATGTCCATAAACGTATTGTGTATTTATATTTTTATTTACAGGTAAGGCAGGCTGACTGCCACGGTATACGACCGAGGGGGTCTCAGTCGTATACTTAGGGTATCTCAGTCCTATACTTAGGGTACCTCAGTCGTATACTTAGGGGGTCAATATCTATCTTCTTCATATCCAGCAGGTTATATTTTGTCTTGTTTTTGGTTATAATAGTTTACAATCAGCAGGTTCCGACGCGGCTTCCGGCACGGACTGTGGGCTACCGGAGCAGGGCCTCCAGGTCTTCTTCCAGCGGGCGGCCGTGCTCGAAGTCGTAGAGCGTCAGGCTGCGCAGGGTGTAGTAGAGGCTCCAGTAGTCGTAGAGGGCGGTGATGTAGGCGCGCCGGGCGGAGTCTTTCTCGGTGATGGAGGCGTTGAGGTCGAGCACGGTGGACTGGCCCAGCAGGTAGAGCCTTCGGGCCACGTCGGCACGGCGCCGGGCGGTGGTGTCGGTGCGGGCGGCTATGTGGACGCGCTGCGCCTGCAGGTTGAACTGCTTCACCAGCTTGCGGATGTTCAGGTCGAAGTCGGTCTTGTCCTGCTCCACTTGGGTCTGCACCAGGTCGCGGTTGCTCTTTGCCACGCGTACCTGACCCTTCCCGCGCCCCCAGTCGAGGATGGGCAGCGAGATGCCCAGGCTGACGTACTGCTGGTCCATGGGGTTCTGCCAGGCTTCCTTCCAGCGGTCGGAGGTCTGCGTCAGGCCGAAACGCAGGTAGATGTCGGCCTTCAGCCCGGCGTTGGCCCGTGCCTGGGCCACGGCGCTCTCGCTCTCCAGGCGGCGGCGCTGCATGTTGTCTATGTCGGGGCTGTTCTGCGTGGCCAGCATCAGGGCCTCGTGAAGGTCGATGTTCAGTTCGGGCACGAAGTCGTCTATGCTGACCTTCAGCTCCACGTCCTGCTGGATGCCCAGGTAGGAGCGGAGTTCCTGCATGGCGTTGTCCACCTCGATGCGTGCGTTCATGCGGTTGGTTTCCTCGGTCAGCTTGTTCAGTTCGAGCTGCAGCATTTCGTTCTCGCTGATGGTGCCTATGTCGTATCGGCCGCGCGCATATATATATAAGGTGTCGGCGTTGGCGTAGTTGGTGCTGGCTATCTCGTAGTTGCTCTGTGCGGTGGCCAGAGCGAAGAACTTCTGCGTAGCGGCAGCGGCCACCAGCTCCAGCGTCTCGGCGTAGCGCTTGCGGGCCTCGCGGTAGCGCAAGGGTTCGATGCGGCGGTTCCACTTCAGCGAGTTATAGCCGAAGAGCGACTGCGAGTAGCCGATGTTGACGGGCGAGGTCTGGTAGGAATGGCTGTCGTCGCTGAACAGGTCGATGCGCTGGGCGGACGTTTCCACAAAGAAGGTGCCGCCCGTCCAGGGCACGTTCTGCGTCAGGCTCAGGGTGAGGTTGGTGCTCAGCAGATTCTGTTCGACAAACTTCACGCTTCCGTCGCCCATCGTCACCTTGTTGATGGCACGGTCCAGGTAAGGGCTGGAGGTCAGCGTCAGGTTGGGCAGATAGTTGGCGCGGTAGTAGCGGTAGTTCCAGTACGAGGAGCGGAAGCTGTGGCGGGCGCTCCGGGCATCGGGCGACTGCTGCTGGGCGTGGCGGATGGTCTGTTGCAGGGTCAGCTCCATCGCTTCCTGGGCCTGCGCGGCGGTGCAGAGGGCGCAGGCCGTTCCTATAGTCAGTATGATACGTTTAAGCATAGTTTCTCCATTTATTTACGAAAAGAGTATCAAAAGCTGTGCCAAACATGTATCTGCCTATGTGCCTTGCGATTACGAATGATATGGAGCCGGCCGGCGCGTGCACTATCGCACAAAAATAGTGCGGAAGCGCACACACAGCACATGGATATTATCACTATCTTTGCAGCAGCGCACAGCTGTGCCATCACCATTTACGAACAGACATGCTTATGGAAAACTTAGGTAAAATACTGATTGTAGACGACAACGAAGACGTGCTCTTCGCCCTGAACCTGCTGCTGGAGCCCTACGCCGAGAAGATCAAGGTCATCACCGGCCCCGAGCGGCTGGAGCACTTCATGACCACCTTCCGGCCGGACATCGTGCTGCTGGACATGAACTTCAGCCGCGACGTGGTGAGCGGGCAGGAGGGCTTCGACTGCCTGAAGCAGATTCTGCGCATCGACCCGCAGGCGGTGGTCGTCTTCATGACCGCCTACTCGGACACCGACAAGGCCGTGCGGGCCATCAAGGCCGGCGCCACGGACTTCATCCCCAAACCGTGGGAGAAGGAAAAGCTGCTGGCCACGCTCTCCTCGGGCATGAGGCTGCGCCGCTCGCAGCGCGAGGTTAGCCTGCTGAAGGAGCAGGTGGAGGCCCTGAGCGACGGCAACGCCGACGAGCGCATCATCGGCGAGTCCGACGCTATGCGGGCAATCTTCGACACGGTGGACAAGCTGCGCGACACGGACGCCAACATCCTCATCCTGGGCGAGAACGGGACGGGGAAGGACGTCATTGCCCGCCTGCTCTACCGCCACTCGCCCCGCTCGGGCCGTCCGTTCGTCACCATCGACCTGGGCAGCATACCCGAACAGCTGTTCGAGAGCGAGCTGTTCGGCTACGAGAAGGGGGCCTTCACCGACGCGCGCAAGGCCAAGGCCGGGCGCATGGAGGTGGCCACGGGCGGCACGCTCTTTCTGGACGAGATAGGCAACCTGTCCCTGCCCATGCAGGCCAAGCTGCTCACCGCCATCGAAAAACGGCAGATCAGCCGCTTGGGCAGCACGCAAACCATACCGATCGACGTACGCCTGATCTGTGCCACCAATGCCGACATCCGCCGCATGATAGAAGAAGAACGCTTCCGCCAGGACCTGCTCTACCGCATCAACACCATCGAGCTGCACATCCCTCCCCTGCGTGAACGTGGAGAAGACATCCTGCTGCTGGCCGACTACTTTCTGCAACGCTACGCCCGCAAATACCAAAAGGAGATGCGTGGCCTGACGCGCGAAGCCAAGAACAAACTGCTGAAGTACGCCTGGCCGGGCAACGTACGCGAACTGCAGCACACCATGGAACGTGCCGTCATCCTGGGCGACGGCTCGCTGCTGCGCCCCGAGAACTTCGTCTTCCAGGCCACCACTCCCCGCCCCCGCAAGGAAGAGCAGGAAGTCCTCAACCTGGAACAGCTGGAACGGCAAGCCATCGAACGTGCTATGCGTCTGAGCGAAGGTAACGTCAGCCGGGCTGCCGAATACCTGGGTATTACCCGCTTTGCCCTGTATCGTAAACTGGAAAAATTAGGCCTATGAAACGTTATTCCCTCGTTGTCATTCTGCACATCATCGGTATCTGCCTGCTGTCCGTTGTTATCTATCTGCTGATACAGGAACAATTGTGGTTCAGCGCACTGATGGCTTTCCTCTTCCTGTTGGCGCTTGCCATCCACCTCTACCGGATGCAGCTGATACAGATACGCATGATGCGCCACCTGGCCGAAAGCCTGCGGTTCGACGACATGATGCTGTCGTTCCGGTCTCCCTACCGCAACCGCTCCATGGAGACCATGACCCTGGAACTGTCGGAAGCCATGAAGAACTTCCGCACCCGCATTCTGGAACGCAACGAGATGGATGCCTGGCAGAAACTGATCCGGGTACTGACCCACGAGATCATGAACTCCATCACCCCCATCATATCCCTGTCGGAAACCCTGAGCGAACGCGAGATGAATGAAAAGAACTATCCCATCATGAAGCAGGGTATGCAGACCATTCATCGCCGCAGCAAAGGCTTGCTCGAATTTGTCGAGAACTACCGCAAACTGACACGCCTCCCCTCGCCTGTCCGCCGCCCCGTCTCCGTACGCGAACTGCTGCTTGACCTGCACAAGCTCTATCCCGAGGAATACATCCACATCGAACTTCCCCAACAGGACCGCATCATCCAGATAGACCGCGCACAGATCGAACAGGTATTAATCAATCTGATAAAAAACGCCATGGAAGCATGTGGCAAAAAGCAGAATCCGCGGATAGATATCAAAGTCGTCCCCGGCTTTGCCTGGCAATGCCTGATAACAGTCAGCGACAACGGTGACGGCATCCTGCCCGACGTACAAGACAAGATATTCGTTCCCTTCTTCAGCACCAAGCCCAACGGCTCCGGCATCGGGCTTAGCCTGTGCAAACAGATTATGAACCGCCACGGAGGCAACATCACCGTCCAGTCCGTCACCGGGCAAGGCTGCTGTTTCACCTTAGAATTCTAATCCACCCCAATCCGATTCCCATTCAGATAATCAGACACTTATAAAAAAATCATTAGAAAAAGCCCGAAAACATTTGGCACATATCATCAAAAACACTACCTTTGCACTCGCTTTTAAGGAACAAAGCATTCGGGGTGTAGCGCAGTCCGGTTAGCGCACCTGCTTTGGGAGCAGGGGGTCGTGGGTTCGAATCCCGCTACCCCGACGAACTGGAAATCAGAGGTTTACGAAATGTGAATCTCTGATTTTTTTGTTATTTCTTGCTTAATATTCCGCAATAAAGTACATTTGGGGACAATAAAGGACACTAAAAACGTGTCAAATACGTGTCAAATACAGATCATCATAATACCCCATTATCCATAAAGATGATATCGCTTGTCGATTTCCCATACGATTGCATGTACAAATTAATCAGCCCTGTTTATCCATAAGCGAATCCAATCATTGAGCTATTTCCAAAATAAACAGACTTCAACATTCTACTATAAATGACAGGCAAATACCACATACAAAAAATAGTTCATTCTCGTATAGAAAATAATCACTCCTATCACATCTTCAGATAAAAATCATGAGTTAAATTTATATACTCTTGACTATATCCTCCCGTAGCCTGTTCAATACACAATTCTTCATCGACACATTCTCTGTCCTCGAAAGAAAAAGCCAACATGACCCGACGACAAGGCTTCCCGGGTTTGGTAAAAACACGCATGCGTCGCACGGGATACAAATGATGCATCCAAGCAATATCCTCAACCACCTTCTCCACTTCGGACGGTATAATAATGGCAACCAACCCATGGGCCTGCAGCAAATGAGACGATTGACGAAACAACAAATCATAATTCAGACTACCTGCATGACGTGCCACAGAACGCTGTTCAGAAGGAGACTTCAAAGCATCCAGAAAATAGGGAGGATTGGATACGATGAGATCAAAAGCTATATCTGAACTATAATTCCGAAAATCACAACAACAGACATCTATCCTATCCTTCCAAACAGAACGTCCGACATTCTCCCGTGCCTGCATTGCAGCGGCCTCATCAATCTCTACACCTACAATTCTGGCAGATTGGGTACGTTGTGCCAATTGCAAAGCAATCAGTCCCGTACCAGTACCTACATCTAATATGTTTTCACATCCATCCAAGGGAGTCCATGCTCCCAACAATACTCCATCGGTACCTACCTTCATTGCACATTTATCATGCCACACAGTAAAATGTTTAAACTGGAAAAAGTTATTCGACATAGCGACCTAAATTATTAGAAGCCAAAAATAAGCAAAGAAATGAAAGATTGAAGCATTTTGGCATCGTTTTTGTGTTTTTAAAGAGAAAGTAAGCTGTTATAATTGAAGAAATAGCTAAATTTGCGGCGCTTTATTGGCCAGCCAATATGACATAAACTAAAAAGCATAAAAATGAAGAAAAGACATTACCTAAGCGATATCGAAGACAGGCATGGGAACGGATTCTCCGTAATTGCTGATTTTGAAGGAAATGAGGAACAGTTGATGAACATTGAAGTAGATGACAACCTGCCGATATTGCCACTCCGCAACATGGTCCTATTCCCCGGCGTATTCATGCCTGTATCAGTAGGAAGAAGTACTTCCCTAAAACTGATACGAGAAGCCGAAAAAAGAGGGAGCTATATAGGAGTAGTATGCCAAAAAATAGCTGAAACAGAATCACCTCAATACGAAGACCTACACAACATAGGTACCGTCGCCAAAATAGTACGTGTACTCGAAATGCCTGACCAAACGACAACAGTCATTTTGCAAGGGTCGAAACGTATGGAGTTAAAAGAAATCATAGAAACAACTCCCTACCTGAGAGGACGTATTCTTACATTGAATGAAGAGTTGCCCGAGAAAGGAGATAAAGAGTTTCAAGCTTTGGTAGAAGCGGTCAAGGACCTGACCATTCGATACATTCGGTCGTTGGATATGTTTCCGCAAGATTCTGCGTTTGCGATTAAGAATATCAGCAATCACTTGTTTCTCATCGATTTTATCTGCACCAACCTGCCACTGAAAAAAGATGAGAAAATTGAGCTGTTGCGCATTAACGAACTGCGTACGCGTACTTACCGCCTTTTGGAAATATTAAATCGGGAAGTACAACTGGCTGAGATAAAAGAATCCATCCAAATGCGTGCACGCGAAGACATCGATCAGCAACAACGCGAATACTTCCTACAGCAACAGATCAAAACCATTCAGGATGAACTGGGCGGAAATGGCCAGGAGCAGGAAATAGAAGAAATGCGTAAAAAGGCAGCAACCATGAAATGGAGTGCTGAAGTAAAAGCTACATTCCTTAAAGAAGTTGACAAACTGGAACGGACACATGCGCAATCGCCCGACTACAGTGTACAGTTGAACTATCTGCAAACCATGCTCAGCCTGCCATGGGGAATCTATACGACCGATAACCTCAATCTGACCAATGCAGAAAAGATCTTAAATAAAGACCATTATGGATTAGAGAAGGTAAAAGAGCGCATCCTGGAGCACTTGGCCGTGCTGAAACTGAAAGGCGACATGAAATCACCGATAATCTGTCTGTATGGTCCTCCGGGAGTGGGAAAGACTTCACTGGGGCGTTCTATTGCAGCAGCGTTGAAACGGAAATATGTACGCATGTCATTGGGAGGCGTACACGATGAAGCAGAAATACGCGGTCACCGTAAAACCTATATCGGTGCCATGCCAGGACGCATCATTAAAAACCTGATAAAGGCAGGCTCGTCAAATCCGGTCTTTATTTTGGATGAAATAGATAAAATTAATTCTGACCGTCAGGGAGATCCTTCTTCGGCCCTGCTCGAAGTTCTCGACCCAGAACAGAATATGGCTTTCCATGACAACTATCTGGATGTAGATTACGATTTGTCGAAAGTGATGTTTATCGCTACGGCCAATAACCTCAATACAATTCCGGGACCTCTGCTCGACCGTATGGAACTTATTGAAGTCAGCGGATACATCACTGAGGAAAAAATAGAAATAGCGCGCCGCCATCTTGTTCCCAAAGAGCTGGAAGCCAACGGTATGAAGAAGAATGATATCAAAATACCGAAAAGTACGTTGGAAATCATCATCGAATCATATACACGAGAAAGTGGTGTACGCGAACTGGAAAAGAAAATCGGGAAAATACTCCGCAAATCGGCCCGACAATATGCAACAGACGGCTATTTTGCCAAGACAGAAATCAAGCCCGGAGATTTGTACGAATTTCTGGGTGCACCGGAATATACACGTGACAAATACCAAGGCAACGAATATGCCGGCGTCGTAACCGGATTGGCTTGGACTGCCGTTGGAGGTGAAATTCTTTTTGTTGAAACAAGTCTGAGCCGTGGAAAAGGTGGCAAACTGACACTGACCGGCAATCTGGGAGATGTCATGAAAGAATCGGCTATGTTGGCACTCGAATACATCAAAGCTCATAATTCGCTGCTGAATATTGACGATGCTGTCTTCGAAAACTGGAATATACATATCCATGTCCCCGAGGGGGCTATTCCCAAAGATGGTCCTTCCGCCGGCATCACGATGGCAACCTCGTTAGCCTCTGCACTGACGCAAAGAAAAGTCAAGGCTAATCTGGCCATGACGGGCGAAATTACTCTACGTGGAAAAGTACTCCCTGTAGGTGGTATCAAAGAAAAAATTCTGGCAGCCAAACGGGCAGGAATCAAAGAAATTATCCTAAGCGAAGAAAACCGAAAAAATATCGAAGAAATACAAGAGATCTATCTGAAGGGATTGACCTTCCACTATGTGAAAGATATAAAAGAGGTGTTTGCCATTGCGCTGACCGATGAAAAGGTAGCCGATGCCATTGACCTTTCCGTAAAAAGTGATAAAACAGAAAAAGAAAAGGAATGACATTCGAGTTACAATATACAGATAGTAAAAGCAATGCACGTGCCGGACTGATAACAACCGATCACGGACAAATAGAGACTCCCATCTTTATGCCTGTAGGTACACTGGGAACCGTAAAGGGGGTTCATCTGACCGAATTGAAGAACGACATCAAGGCGCAGATCATTTTAGGAAATACCTATCATTTGTATCTACGCCCCGGGTTGGACGTTTTGGAGCAAGCCGGCGGACTGCACAAATTCAACGGTTTTGACCGTCCGATGCTGACAGACAGTGGAGGCTTTCAAGTGTTCTCGCTGGCCGGGATACGTAAGCTGCGTGAAGAAGGTGCTGAATTTCGCTCGCACATCGATGGAAGCAAGCATATATTTACTCCTGAAAAAGTGATGGATATTGAGCGAACCATAGGTGCCGACATCATGATGGCTTTCGATGAGTGCACTCCCGGTGACGCTGAATACGACTATGCAAAAAAATCGATGGAACTAACCCATCGCTGGTTGGACCGATGCATTAAACGTTTCAACGAAACCGAGCCCAAGTATGGTTATCATCAGGCCCTTTTTCCCATTGTTCAGGGTTGCGTCTATCCAGACCTCCGAAAGCGGTCGGCCGAATTCATCGCCTCAAAAGAGGCTGAAGGCAATGCCATCGGCGGCCTGGCTGTAGGTGAGCCAACTGAAAAGATGTACGAAATGATAGAACTGGTCAATGAAATTCTGCCCAAAGACAAACCCAGATATCTGATGGGAGTAGGCACACCGGTCAATATTCTGGAAGGCATTGAACGTGGTGTAGATATGTTTGACTGCGTAATGCCCACCCGCAACGGTCGTAACGGCATGCTCTTTACCAAAGACGGCATCATGAACATGAGGAACAAGAAGTGGGAAACAGACTTTTCACCCATCGAAGCCGACGGAGCATCCTACGTAGATACATTGTATTCGAAAGCTTATCTGCGCCACCTATTCCATGCACAGGAACTTCTGGCAATGCAAATAGCTTCCGTACATAATTTGGCTTTTTATTTATGGTTAGTGGGCGAAGCCCGCAAACATATCATCGCCGGCGATTTCTCGACCTGGAAACCGATGATGGTACAACGCATATCGACGAGATTATGAGAAAAATAGACTGGAAGATAACCAATAGAATTAAACTCCCCAAAGGGAAGTTCCTGAAACGACTGGATTATTATATCATCAAGAAATTTCTGGGAACTTATATATTCGCCATCGCGCTGATCATCTCCATCGCGGTAGTATTCGACTTCAACGAAAAGATGGACCGTTTCATGTCGCACGAAGCGCCATGGAAAGCCATTATTTTCGACTACTACATGAACTTTATCCCATATTTTGCGAATCTGTTCAGTCCTTTGTTTGTTTTTATTGCAGTTATCTTCTTTACGTCCAAACTGGCCGAAAATTCAGAAATCATAGCCATGTTCTCCACCGGCATGAGCTTTAAGCGAATGCTTCGCCCATATATGGTTTCGGCCGCTATCATTGCTATCGTCACGTTCTGCCTGGGATCCTATGTTATTCCAAAAGGTAGCGTCACCCGTATTAATTTCGAGGATAAGTATTACAAACCGCGTAAAAGTAATACGGCACGCAATATTCAATTGGAAGTCGATAGCGGCGTTATCGCCTACATAGACCGCTACGAAGACTACAGCAAAACCGGATACCGCTTTTCGTTGGACAAATTCAAAGGCAAACAATTGGTTTCGCATCTCACTGCCAGAGCTATCACTTATGATACAACAGCCGTTCACAAATGGACCATTAAGGATTACATGATTCGCGAGATGGATGGCATGAAAGAAAGCATTTCCAAGGGAAGCCGCATCGACACGACACTTTTCATGGAACCCGCCGACTTCCTTATCATGAAAAACCAGCAGGAAATGCTGACCAGTCCTCAATTAAGTGAGTACATCGACCGGCAAAAGCAACGCGGTTTTGCCAATATCAAAGAATTCGAAATTGAATATCACAAGCGAATAGCCATGTCGTTTGCTTCGTTCATTCTGACACTGATTGGCGTTTCCCTGTCCTCCAGAAAGACCAAAGGCGGAATGGGGTTACATTTAGGTATAGGACTTGCCCTTAGCTTCTCCTACATCCTCTTCCAAACCATTGCCTCGACATTTGCGGTAAACGGTAACGTACCTCCAATGATTGCAGTTTGGATTCCTAATATATTGTACACGTTTATTGCACTTTACCTCTATAAGAAGGCACCAAAGTAGGAGTATGAAGACGATTTTTCCCCAGTTAGGAAATAATATTCCTCCAGTTAGGAAATAATTTTTCCCCAACTGGGAAAAAATAAAACCAAGTTTTTCGACATTACATATAAAAAAATAAGCTCCTCCGACTTCCGCTTTGCGCAGTAGTCGGAGGAGCTTTTTTGTTGTATACATTTCCTCTTTTGTCCTATCCTTCTTAAAGTTCGGAAAGTGAACTTAAGAAAGACTTCCCACTTTCTTCTTACAAGTTTCTCCATACTCCCCTATTCAGCAATAGAAGCGAAGTACTCAATTCAAGTAAGCCGAAAGCTCAGCAGCAGAGATGTTTTTGGCAATTATCACACCATTATCATCCAGTAAATAGTTAGAAAATCCGCGGCCTAAACGATATTTCTTATACAAGCCTGAAGATTCACCCTTAGTTTCCACGAAACAAGTGGGCGTAACTATTTGATCCTTACGAACGGTTTCCTCAAAAATTGATTTATACTCATCGAATGAAACAGAAACCATTTCTACATTTTTATTAGCCGAAGAACGAAGCACATTATTCAAACTTGCATTTTGCATACGGGACTGTGCATCGTAACTGGCCCAAAAGCTAAGCAACACGTAACGACCTTTCAAGTCGGAAAGCTCGTGTACCTGTTGGGCAGCCGACATAGTTTGGATTTCAAAATCCGGGGCTATGTCTCCCACACTCAAACCTCCCGTCGGTTTGTCTTTTTCTACAAAAGATGTCAAGGAACTTATTAGTAATACAACAAAAACCCATTTTACATACTTCATGTAATATGATTTTAGTTAATACCATCCGAGCCTGCACCTAAGGCAGTGATTTCTTCCCGGAACATTGTCTTTAAGGCCCGAATAGCAAAAAACATCTGATATTCAAAGTCTTTTATTATGAAATCGGGGACAAAGGTAAACATTTCTCAAGGTACAATCCAAATAAACAAGAGAAAAAGTCATTTTTTAGCATCATATTTTTATGTTATTTAGCATAAATCGAAAGTTTTTCTTTACTTTTGCCCTGCAAAAACACCAATAACAGAAATTCTTTATGCAACAGTCTATAAACACCGAACTTATACTGATACGAATCACTGGTGAAGATCGCCCCGGTCTGACAGCCTCCATCACGGAGATTCTGGCAAAATACGATGCAACGATTCTGGACATCGGCCAGGCCGATATACACAACACTCTGTCCCTCGGAATTTTATGTATGACAGAAGAACAACACTCCGGCTTCATCATGAAGGAATTGCTGTTTAAAGCGTCTTCATTGGGAATAACTATACGATTCTACCCCATTTCCACCAAGGAGTACGAAGACTGGGTCGGCATGCAGGGAAAAAACAGATACATCCTGACCTTATTGGGACGCAAGCTATCCGCCCGGCAAATCTCAGCCGCCACCCGTATTCTGGCCGAACAAGGGTTGAACATCGATGCCATTAAACGACTTACAGGAAGAATTCCATTGAATGAATGCGAATCGCGTACACGAGCCTGCATCGAATTCTCTGTCCGAGGAACCCCTAAGGACCGCATAGCCATGCAAGAACAGCTAATGCGCCTGGCAAGTGAACTGGAAATGGATTTTTCCTTTCAGCTGGACAACATGTACCGCCGCATGCGCCGACTTATCTGCTTCGATATGGATTCTACCCTGATAGAAACAGAAGTTATCGATGAGCTGGCAATCCGTGCCGGAGTAGGCGACCAGGTAAAAGCCATTACCGAACGTGCCATGCGCGGAGAAATAGATTTCACTGAAAGTTTTCGCGAACGGGTAGCATTATTAAAAGGGTTGGATGAATCTGTCCTGCAGGAAATCGCCGAGAATCTACCGATCACAGAGGGCGTGGACCGACTGATGTATGTCTTGAAAAAATATGGCTATAAGATCGCTATCCTCTCCGGTGGATTCACCTACTTCGGACAATATCTGCAAAAAAAATACGGAATAGACTATGTATATGCCAACGAACTTGAAATCATAGACGGCAAACTTACCGGTCGTTATTTGGGCGATATAGTGGATGGCAAACGAAAAGCCGAACTCCTCCGCCTCATAGCCCAAGTCGAGAAAGTGGATATTGCTCAAACCATAGCCGTTGGCGACGGAGCGAACGATTTGCCGATGTTGGGCATCGCTGGACTTGGCATTGCCTTCCACGCCAAGCCCAAAGTCGTAGCCAACGCCAAGCAGTCGATCAACACCATCGGTCTGGACGGTGTACTTTATTTCCTTGGATTTAAAGATTCATATATCGACTTACCTAAATAAGTAATGCTGTACAATAACCACATGGGGTATTTCTTTGCCATAAATGTAGAATTTGCTATCTTTGCCTCAAATAAAATATAAACATGAAGTTTTCCGAACTACCTCTTAACGACCAGATACTTGATGCACTGGAAGCCATGCGCTTCGAAGATTGTACTCCGATACAGGAGAAGTCCATACCTGTCATACTCGATGGTAAAGACCTGATTGCCGTTGCCCAGACGGGTACAGGAAAAACGGCAGCCTATCTGTTGCCCATTCTGAATAAACTTTCCGAAGAAGAGTATCCAGAAGACGCCATCAACTGTGTCATCATGGCACCCACTCGAGAACTGGCTCAGCAGATAGACCAACAGATGGAAGGTTTCTCATACTTTATGCCTGTATCCAGTGTTGCCGTCTATGGTGGTAATGACGGAATCCTGTTTGAACAACAGAAGAAAGGACTCACATTGGGTGCTGACGTTGTGATAGCTACTCCAGGAAGATTAATTGCCCATCTCAGTTTGGGTTATGTAGATCTTTCCCGGGTTTCGTTCTTTATATTGGACGAAGCCGACCGCATGCTCGACATGGGATTTTACGACGACATCATGCAAATCGTCAAATATCTACCCAAGGAACGGCAAACTATCATGTTCTCTGCTACCATGCCGGCCAAAATTCAGCAACTGGCTCAAAACATTCTCAACAATCCAGTAGAAGTTAAACTGGCCGTTTCAAAACCTGCTGATAAAATCATACAAGCCGCTTACATCTGCTACGAAAACCAGAAACTCGGTATTATTCGCGATCTCTTTAAAGAACAGACTCCGGAACGTGTTATCATCTTTGCTTCATCTAAACTGAAAGTGAAAGAAGTAACCAAAGCATTAAAGCAGATGAAACTGAATGTAGGTGAAATGCACTCTGACCTGGAACAGGCCCAACGTGAAGAAGTGATGTATGCTTTCAAAGCTGGAAAAATAAATATTCTGGTAGCTACCGATATCGTAGCACGAGGTATTGACATTGATGATATCCGTTTGGTGATCAATTACGACGTTCCGCACGATTGCGAAGACTACGTTCACCGGATTGGCCGTACAGCCCGTGCCAATAACGATGGCGTAGCTATCACTTTTGTCAGCGAGAAAGAACAGTCAAGTTTCAAAACCATTGAAAACTTTCTGGAAAAGAACATCTATAAAATTCCTGTCCCCGAATCGCTTGGCGAAGCCCCCGAATACCATCCCCATAACAATAACAATGGGAACAAGCGCAACGGTAAAAAAAGAAATAACGGAAAGAAAAGCTACAGAAAAAATGAAAAAAAGAATTAAGGACATTCCCTCTTAATTTCCTGTTGGCAAATATAGAACAATATCTCTATAAAGATATCTTCACTACATTATCGAATCCTATAGTGAGATTTATTAAATTGTACACCGAACTTTCCGGTATGCGTACTGCCGCACGATACTGATATCCGGCATCATCAACTCCTAAAAAGTCCATATCTGAAAGAATCGACTGTTCAAGAGTCTCGGCAGGAAGTACATCGGCAAACATCTTTTTGGTTATATCCTGACCGTACAACAACTCTTTACCTTTATACACACATATATGAATGACATTATCATAGTAGATATTATCAACGCCAATACCATCCTCTGAATAAGAAGTCCGCACAACTTTCATTCGCGAAGGGTTTATATAGACATAACCATGATATCGAATACCTTTGTGCATTACCACGCTATCTTTTTTTACCACCTCGTCTATCGTAGGTATGGCTTCGACTTCACGATTCGCAAAAATCAATGCATCCTCGGGATTCTCGGATTTATGCAGCTTTACAAGTACATCCGACAGCGAATAAAACCAAAAGCTGTCCTCTGTCTGCCGACTGATTTTATAGGCTGTTAACGTATTCCCTTGCAAATAAAGCGTGTCATGAACAATCCGGAAAGCGACAGGAACATTTTGAGGGTCATCATAGTATATCGTATCTCCATTAACTCTCATCAACGGAATTTCCGTATCGTCGCTCAGCCATACACCTTGTAACATGTTCTTTGCAGTCAGATCTTCCTTCTGCTCAGTCAGGTTTTCCCTCGGTTTACTGCCACAAGCGACCAACAGTGCGACGCACATACACAATTCCACGATCAACACCCTATTCATGTTCCTCTCACTTTTATTTTTTCATATATTCCACTAAAAAACAAGCATCACAGCCTATCACTTATTCAAAATATACAGCATCTTTAAAGGCTACAGCTCGCCCGTCCTTTTCAGACAACATCAATTGCTCACCTCCTATCGGCCAGTCGATGCCAATAGTTTCATCATTGTATTTGATTGATGCTTCCGCCTGAGGTGCATATACATTATCCACCTTATAGGTGAAAATAGCCTCCTCACTCAAGACCAAAAATCCGTGAGCAAATCCTCGGGGAATAAAAAACTGACGCTTGTTGTCTTCACTCAATTCGATACTCACATACTTACCGAAAGTAGGAGATGACTGACGTAAATCTACGGCTACATCCAATACCCTACCCTTTATGACACGTACCAGTTTGGCCTGACTGAACTCACCCTTTTGATAATGCAGACCACGCAATACACCATACGAAGATTTAGATTCATTGTCCTGAATGAAATGTACCTCACCTATGTTGGCCTTAAACTCTTCCTCCTTGAAAGCTTCCATAAAATAGCCACGAGCATCATTGAACACCTTCGGTTCAATCACCCACACACCGTCAATTTCTGTTTGAATATAATTCATCTTTCTGAATAAATTTATAACACAGTGCAAAATTAGGAATTTTTTTTCATCAGCAGCCAATAAAATCCCTGTTGTTTATAATTTGTTGATAAGAAAAAATGCCCTGGAGTGTCCTATATCCAAGAATTCTGCTACTTTTGTAACATGATTGAATTAGCACAACATATAGAAGTTCTATTATTAGATAATGACTGTGTCATAGTCCCCGGATTAGGTGGTTTTGTGACTCATTATATACCAGCGACCAGAGTAAGCGAAGAAAATCTCTTTCTCCCGCCGACACGTATCATCGGCTTCAACCCACGCTTGACAATGAACGACGGGTTGTTAGCCCAATCTTATGCTTTTGTCTATGGTACAACATTTCCCGATGCGACCAAAATGGTCGAACGTGACGTAAAAGCATTAGAGGAAATCTTACACGAAGAAGGGAAAGCAGAACTACCCAATGTCGGAGAATTACGATGTTCCATTCATGGTACTTATGATTTTGTACCCTATGACAACAAAATCACAACCCCTTGTCTGTACGGTCTTGGCAGTTTCGAAATACAAGAACTTTCCAAGTTAAAGAATAGCGAAGAAATAAGCAAGACCATCCCAATGCCGCAGCATGTTACTACCCGAAAAAATGTAAGACGGTGGGAAATCAAATTAAAGCGGTCATATCTATCTAACGTCATTGCTGTCATTATAGCCATTGTCTTGTTTTCCTTATCAGCACCAGTAGAAAATACAGAAATAGTAGAAGAAAACTACGCACGTTTTCTCCCCGAGGAGCTGTTCGAAAGGATTGCAAACCAATCATTGACCAGTACTCCTATTACTGTCAGCCAGAAAAACAAAAAAGGACAAACCAACAAACAAAATTCAGGCAATGCCAACAGGAAAGTGGTAAAACCCATAGCAGTGAAAGAAGTTAAGGTAAAGGATGCAAAAAAAGTGCAGCCCACTTCCAGTACGCCTCATACCACTCGCCCGGAACCCCAAGAAGCTCCTAAAACCAATTCAGCTTCTGCCACCCATCGATACTACATCATTGTAGCCAGTGTTGGTACTGAAAAAGATGCTAAAGCAATGGCTCAACAATTAAAACAAAAAGGCTTTAACAATGCACAGGCTGTAATTGGCGACGGAAAGATGAGAGTAAGTATCTGTTCTTGCGAAAGCGAAGAGAAAGCTTATAAAGAGTTGAACAGCATCCGTCAAAATGAAGCATATCAAAGTGCATGGGTGCTAAAAAGATAACTGCTAAATCATAAACATCCCGATCCAGTTTTTTCTGATTGTCGGTCAGGATGGGATCAAAATCAATAACCTTTATATAAGTATGAAACGAGTTCGCTGTCCGAAATGTGAGAATTACCTGACCTTCGACGAAACCAAATACACCGAAGGACAATCCTTAGTATTCATCTGCGACCATTGCAAAAAACAATTCAGCATCCGACTGGGAAAAACTCCAACCAAATTACCACGGAAAGAAGAAAAACAAGATGAAAAGGACTATATCGAATCATTTGGCAACATCACGGTGGTCGAAAACATATTTGGATTTAAACAGGTTATTCCGCTACAAGAAGGTGACAACACAATAGGACGTCGCTGCATTGGCACACACATCAATACCCCCATTGAGACTTCAGACATGAGCATGGATCGTATCCATTGCATCATTAATGTAAAGCGTAACAAACAGGGACAACTCACCTATACCCTTCGCGATGCACCCAGCCTGACCGGGACCTTCCTCAACAACGAAATTTTAGGTGATAAAGACCGCATCCGTATCGAAGAAGGGGCCATTATCACAATTGGAGCTACCACATTCATCCTGCATACAGCAAAAGAAGCGGCAGAGTAACCTCTCGACCGCTTCTTTACTTTTTACTTATTTATAATTCGATTTTACCTCCAGAAGCCTAAGAATCTTCTTGGCATCAACATACTGATATTAAAGAATACCCTTCACCGTTTCGAGCATTCCTTTCTCCTGAATTGAATTCAAAAAGCCTGTAAGCATATCTGTCAATCCGGGGATAGTATTTAAATCACCATGTTCTTTCCAAATCAGATCCTTAGCAGCCAAAACACCTTCAGCCACTTTTCTCGTATCTCCGGTAGCCCACAAATCCTTCAACAACTGCATGATTTCAGGAGCATCATTAGGAACAATTTCTTTACCGTCGGCACGAACACCACCTTTATAATACGTAATAATTGCAGCCAGTCCTAAGACCAGACCTTTGGGCAATTCACCCTTACGTTCCAAATATACCTTCAGTCCCGGCAAATCGCGCGTCTGATATTTCGGGAATGAATTCAGCATGATACTTGTCACCTGATGATCAACATAAGGATTATTAAAACGTTCCAACACATCAGCCGCAAATTGCTTCAACTCATTCATGGGCAAATTTAATGTCTGCATCAATTCATCAAATTGTACTTTATGAATATATTTACCGATAACAGGATGATTGCAGGCATCACGCACAATATCTACCCCACTAAGATAAGCCACCGGTGAAAGCACCGTATGAGGCCCGTTCAACAAAGTAACCTTTCTTTCATGATAAGGAGCTTCCGATTTAACAAAAAGGACATTCAATCCAGCCTTATCTGCAGGGAATTCATTAGCTAACTGACGCAAGGATAAATTTTCAGCAGCTTCTATCACCCACAAATGGAATATTTCGGCTTGTACTACAAGATTATCTTCATAACAGATTTTTTTCTGAATCTGTGCAATCTCCTTACGCGGGAATCCCGGAACAATACGATCCACCAACGTCGCACACACATAACAATACTTGGTAAACCAATTCTTGAATTTCTCATAATCAGCACCCAAGTCATCCTTCCACAAATCAATATACTGATAAATACACTCTTTCAGATGATGACCGTTCAAAAAGATCAATTCACAGGGCATAATAATCAAACCCTTAGTCTTATCCCCCTTGAATGTCTTGAAACGACGGAACAGCAATTGCGTCAACTTTCCCGGATATGAAGATGCCGGGGCATCATTTAACTTACAACTCGGATCAAAAGCTATTCCAGCCTCAGTCGTATTGGAAATAACAAAGCGAATGTCCGGTTGATCTGCTAATGCCATAAATGCTGCATTCTGAGTATAGGGATTCAATGCACGACTGATGCAATCAATACGCGTCAAAGAATTAACGGCATTACCATTCAAGCGGCCTTGCAAATTAACATGATACAGACAGTCTTGCCCATTCAGCCATTCAACCATTCCTTTCTCAATCGGCTGTACGATGACTACGCTGCTGTTAAAATCAGTCTTCTGATTCATGTTATAAACAATCCAATCTACAAATGCACGAAGGAAATTTCCTTCACCAAATTGGATAATTCTTTCCGGTGCCACCGATTTCGGGGCTGTAAGTTTGTTTAGTGCTTTCATTTTCTAATTTTTATGGGTTAGATTTATCAAACTCAAAATAATAATTTATAGTTTCTTTTATCAAAATATCTATAGGCATGTATTTCACGGCTTCCACTTTCTTCTTAAAAACGACTATATCACATAAAGCTTTCACCCCCAGATATCCTTGCAGGCTTGGACGCTGTCCGATCAGACAACTTACCTCACCCAACTTTAAATAGTCCACGTTTTTCTGCAACAGGTCATATCCCAACAGTCCCTTTAACTTTCGCTTGGTTTCATGTAAGTATCCTGCAACCTGATATACCCGCGAATTAAAAACAGCTCCCAAAGTGGCACGAGGATGTTTAGAGAAAAAATCCTCCAAAATTTTTTTGTTTTCATCAGCATCTTCCTTTTGAAGTACAACATCAAAAACTCTTATCTGCTCAAACTTTTCTCCTATGTACTCCATAAAACCTTCCATACGCCTACGCATTTGTACCTCTGCCGGGCTATTTCTCTGATTACTTAAAAATACTACCAACTCATCCCCTTGTTCAAACCTTTGCATCAGAATTTTAGCTGCTACGTAACCGCTCACACGGGAATCCTGACCGATATAGCACAATGCATGCATCTGCTCCATATTAAAGTCGATGAAAGCATAAGGGACCGCATCTGCATCAAGACAAGTTGTCAGTCGCAATGTTTCATCTTCAAAATTCGGAGCTATCAGCACTGCATCTTGCCGACTGTTGAGCAAACGTTCACACGCCTCACGGTATGATTCCCTGTCACCATGCTTATAACATAAAGAGCCAACTTCAACATTAAAGGGCTGTAATTCTTGTGCAGCCCTTTCAACGCCTTGCATCACTGCATACCAATAGTCATGCTCCATACAATAAGGCAGAAGGCAAACAATACGATAGTGTTTCTTTGCAGCCAAACCTATTGCAAACATATTAGGCTGATAGTTGATTCTGCCTAACACACTCTGCACTTTTTCCCTGCTCGCTTCTGATACATTTCCACGATTATGCAATACACGATCTACCGTACCAGCAGAAACACCCGCCATACGTGCTATGTCCTTGATAGTATAGTTCTCGTTCTCCATATCTGTACTGACTCATGAAAACAAAGCTGTCACACATGCAAAGCTTAAATATTATAAATAATTGGCCCAAAGATACGAATAATTTTGTTTCTACAAGTAAAATTTCTACTTTTGTGTTCGATAACAGTTAATAAAAGCAAAATACTTAATCCTATTATTCTGTTAATAATCAGGTATATAGATATTTGTTTTAAGAAAATAATAATTGTGTACACTTAAATCACATGGAAATGAAAGATTTTATGGGAAAGAACTTCCTGCTACAAACCGAAACTGCACAGGAACTGTATCATGAACACGCAGCTAAGCTGCCTATCATTGACTACCATTGTCACTTAAGTCCGAAGATGGTCGCCGACGACTATCAGTTCAAATCAATCACAGAAATATGGTTAGGTGGTGATCATTACAAATGGCGTGCCATGCGAACGAACGGTGTTGACGAACGTTTCTGTACGGGTAGTGACACAACCGACTGGGAAAAATTCGAAAAATGGGCTGAAACCGTACCCTACACATTACGCAACCCATTATACCACTGGACTCACTTAGAGCTAAAAACCGCTTTTGGTATCGAAAAAATACTGAATCCGCAGACTGCACGCGAAATTTATGACGAATGCAACGAAAAGCTCAAACTACCGGAATATTCGGCTAGGGGATTGATGCGTCACTATCATGTAGAAACTGTATGTACTACCGATGACCCGATTGATTCTCTGGAATATCACATCCAAACACGCGAAAGCGGTTTCGAAATTAAAATGCTTCCTACCTGGCGTCCGGACAAGGCGATGGCAGTAGAAGTTCCAGCCGACTTCCGCGATTACGTCGAAAAGCTGTCAAAAGTCAGCGGCGTAACAATTTCCGGATTCGATGATATGGTAGAAGCTTTACGTAAACGTCATGAATTCTTTGCCCAGCAGGGATGTAAACTTTCCGATCATGGTATTGAAGAATTCTACGCAGAAGATTATACTGATAGCGAGATTAAAGCCATATTCAATAAGGTATATGGTGGTCATGAACTGACGCACGAAGAAATTCTTAAATTCAAGTCAGCCATGCTCATTGTGTTTGGCGAAATGGACTGGGAAACCGGATGGGCACAACAATTCCACTACGGAGCCATACGTAACAACAACACCAAGATGTTCAAACAATTAGGTCCTGATACCGGCTTCGACTCCATCGGTGAATTTTCTACCGCCAAAACTTTGGCCAAATTCCTAGACCGACTGAATACGGAAGGCAAGCTTACCAAAACAATCCTGTACAATCTGAATCCTTGTGCTAACGAAATGATTGCCACCATGCTGGGCAATTTCCAGGATGGAAGTATCCCCGGTAAAATTCAGTTCGGTTCCGGTTGGTGGTTCCTCGACCAAAAAGACGGTATGGAGAAGCAAATGAATGCCTTATCCGTACTTGGGCTGTTAAGCCGATTTGTAGGCATGCTTACTGATTCACGTTCGTTCCTGTCGTACCCACGCCACGAATACTTCCGCCGTACCCTTTGCAACCTTGTAGGACGCGATGTAGAAAATGGAGAAATACCCGTTTCCGAAATGGCACGTGTCAGACAGATGATCGAAGACATCAGCTACTATAATGCAAAGAATTACTTTAAGTTCTAAAACTCTTAGCTTTTGAATCAAGGAATTGGTTCCTGAGTCCCCGAACTTAGTAAAACACTAACCCTAAACTACAGATTTTCCTGACAATGCATCGGGTACCGGTTTTAATCATTCTTAGATTAATGCCACCCATTGCAGGATCGGGAAAACCTGTAGTTTTTCTAAGGAACATCCGTTGTCTCTGATCTCCGATCCACACTTCCACAATCTTATGCCATAATCTTAAGGAGTATGTAAAAAAATAAAGAGAACATATCTTTTTACAGATATATCCTCTTTTCCATCTTAACTAAGCAGTTATTCGTACACCCTCAGGGATTCGAACCCTGGACCCACTGATTAAGAGTCAGTTGCTCTACCAACTGAGCTAAGAGTGCATCTCTTTCGTTTTTGCGGGTGCAAAGATAGGTTATTTATTCCATTCTACAAACTTTTCTTATGTTTTTCTTCTAAAATCTCTTCATTTTTCTCTTTTCTCACTCAAATTCATAGAGTTCTGAAGGCGTTGTACGCTTTAAAGCACATAGCTGAACATCTTTACCAACAAGAATATTCTTCTCCCGCAATTTCCATTCCACGGTCTTATAGGCTAGTTCCGGATGATTATTGTCTTTGCTTAAATGGCACAACCATATGTATTTTAGTCGGTCAGTCATATTTTCAGACAGGAAATTAGCTGTATCTGTATTACTCATATGACCAGTACGACTGCTAATGCGATCCTTCAAATATTGTGGATAAGTCCCCATCCGCAACATTTCCTCATCATAATTAGCTTCCAGTATCAAATAATTTGCTTTCAGAATATAGTTCGCTGCAGTCGGCGTTATTTCACCAAGGTCGGTCAAAAAAGAGAACACCTTACCATCTATCTGAATACAATACCCTACATTATCCGTTCCATCGTGAGGAACTTCAAACGATTCAATACAAAAATCCTCTAACTGCATGGGCTGTTGTTTCTCTAAATAACGGGCAGATGTATGTAGCTTCTCAGTCATACAATAACTTCGGGCAATCCCTTCATGGATACGTGCTGTTGCATAAATCGGTATATTCAGCTTCTCCCCCAACCCACCTACAGCCTTGATATGATCAGCATGGTCGTGAGTGATAAAAACCGCACGTATCATATCCATTTCTATCCCTACTTCTTTAAGTGTCTTCTTAATAGTGCGAACAGCAATGCCTGCATCAATCAAAATACCATATTTTTCTGTTCCTATGTAATAACAGTTACCACTACTGCCACTCGCCAAACTTATAAATTTTACTTTCATCTTCAATATACTAAAATAAAGGCACTTACAAAAGACTACAGATATTCCACATACCAAGTTCGAACCAATCTGCATCCTTAGGCTATAGAACAATTTTTCAAAGGTCGATGTTCAAGTCTAAAAAAGTGCCAGACAATAAATCGGGCAAATATACGAAAATATAGCATATCCCGTTCTCTGCAACTTCTCCTTTTTACATATAATAAGCAGATGGGAAAGAAAGATTGCAAGCAGCAATAAAATGAAATTAATAATACAATAAGTCCACAAAAAATAAGCCCGGCAATAGCCGGGCTTATCACTACGTTAATATATATCCTATTAGATCATTAAAGCTGCAACCAAAGCAAGGATGGCATAGAACTCGGGAAGAGCTGCATAAATCATCGTATTAACCTGCACATCATGTCCTTGGGAAATACCAACGATACCGTTAGCACAAATCTGTCCCTGACGAATAGCTGAGAACAAACATACAAGTCCTACTCCCAGACCAATACCCAACATCAACGGACCTTCTGTAGTAAAGTCTCTACCCATCGACATCAGGAAAGCTACAAAGCCATAAAGTCCCTGCGTAGCAGGAAGAGCAGACAAAATCATATAACTGGCCGACTTAGAAGGATCTTTTTTCAATGCCCCTTCTGCTGCATTACCTGCAATTGTTGTACCAAAGCAGCTACCAATTCCTGCCAGTCCAAACATTAAACCTAAACCGAGATAACCTAAAATTTCATTCATAATGATTTTAATTTTTATGAGTTTTTAATCTATTTGTTTTTTTATTGTTGTAAAAGGACGGTAAGCTTCTCCTTTACCGTCATAACCTGAATTCTTGAAATATTCCACGAATGTCAGACGAAGAGGGTGTACAAAGGCACTTAAACAGGACATCGCAATGTTCAGCGTATGCCCAAACACCAGAATCAGTCCACAGAACAACCAACCTAAAGCCGGACCGGCTGCATCATTTACCATAAATGCCAGCTGATTGAATACACCTCCCAGCATACCGCCAGCCAGCCCTAAAGCATAAAGACGGATATACGACAAGACATCCCCCATCAAACCGGTAGCCATGTTGTAAGTATCCCAAACACCGGCTCCGATGTTGACGAATACATTCCGATGAATATTATTCAGCAGATAAATGCCTATAGCCGAAATGCCACCGATAATAATAAATGCCCATGTAGAAACATTTTCGGAAATGACCTCGAAAAAGGATAAGCCCCCGGTAAGCACAAACCCGACTACTAACAGCAACCATCCCCAGGCACTAAGCGATTCCTTGAACCCGTATCGGACAGTAGAGCATACAGCCTTCACTGTCATTGCAATACAGATGTGAACTACACCTATAATCAAAGCCAGCAACATCTGCTTGTCGTAAGTAGTATCTCCTATCTTGCCCACAATCATAAACTGCTTGAAGCCTTCCGGCAAATCCAAATCGAACAGACTGACGCCGAAGAAAGTTCCCAACACAGCACCAATCACCGTGGTAAATACCCCTAAAGTAATTACCAGATTCATCATGCCGCTAAGCGATTTCGACATTTTCTTTTTCAGAATGAACCCTAAAGCAATCAGAACCAATCCATAACCTGCGTCACCCATACAAAAGGCAAAGAACAACGAAAAGAAAGGCGCCAATATAGGAGTCGGGTCAAACTCTGCATAATCGGGCATACCATACATCTTGGTCAATACCTCATACATACGAGTAAAGGCATTGTTTTTCAGCTTAATCGGAGCATTGTCCTCTTTCGTAGCACTACGTATTTCGTAGTAAGCTCCACTGGCATCCAAAAATTTCTTTACTTCGTCTTCATTATCAACCGGTATCCAGCCTTCCAACAAAACGACTGCGCCGTCAGCCATTCGCTGGCTATTCAGCTTGACCTTCCAGAGGTCTATCTCACCCTGCAACTGAAAATATCCTTCTTCCAAGGTACGATAATTGGCTCGACAGAAGTTCTTCAGCTCCGTAGTTGCCTGTGCCAGTTCTTCAATCAGACCGGCCTTAGCTACAGTCAGCTCAGACAAGCTCTTTGATGGCAAGCGAAGCGGTTCTATGTTCAGCTCAACCGGTTGCTGAGTCACAGTAACAAAATACACATATCCTCCTCTCTCCTGGATTTTGATAGCATTACACTGCTCTATCCATTCATCGTCAAAGTCCTTTTCTGAACACATGAAAAACTGGATATGCCATCCCTGTTCTTTCAGGTTGGAAACAACTTGCCAATCAAAATCTCCCCAAACTTCCATTTGGGCAATTTCTTTGTCAAGCTGTGGAATGTGCTGATTCAAATCCTGTATTCTGTTCTGCAAATCCTCATACCGGCCAATTACGTCATCGGCCGATACACCATCATGCACATGGGTATCTACAGATTTCTCTGCCAGATTGTACATACTGGCAAGTGTATTCTTATAGAGTGTACGTTTCTGCATAAAATTCAACAACGTATCATCCATTTCACCACACTGCCTTTCTACAATATGTACGACTCCCAACTCGCGTATCTGATTAAGAAAATCTTCATATTCCTTGTAATACACAAGAAATGTCAGCTTCTTCATTTTAGTAATCATGCTTCGGCCTCCTTTCTTTTCTCCTGATGAGATTTCATAATCTTTTGTGATGACTTCGACAGATTTTCCTCGTCTTCCATAAAACGTTTAATCTTCCGCAGTGCATCCTGGTATCCCGGAATCTGAACTTTCTCAAAAAGATTCACTTTCTGAGTCGTTTTTTTCCGTGCATGCTCAAGCAAGTTCAGCTTGGCAACGACAAATTCGCGTTCGATAGCCGTATGCGCCAGTTCTTTTAGCAAATGCAGACCGTCCGAATACCACTTCGGAGCATTGAACAAGCTATAAGGCCGTATTTCAAAATCTACATTTTCAAGTATTGGCACCCGTACTCCTGCAATTTTCTTCACGCCAAGGTGGACATCGCTAACCCTTATCAATGAAGTATCAAACTCATTCCAAAGGGCAAACATAGTCTCATACGCCTGAATTTCTTTTTCCAGGCTTTCATCCAATGCTGCAGCATCTACCTTACAGCGCTTCACTTCCATACGCAAGGCACTCTCCTTATTCTTGATAATAGGCAGAGTACGCATACGTACTTTCAATTGTTTCTCCAATTGCTGAAGCGAAGTCTTATTATATTGAAACTTAATAGCCACTTTGCAAAAATTAAAATATTCAAAACTATTTCAATATCGATTTACTTCCCGACCTATTCATTGTCTTTCTTCGGCCAATACTGATCGACAAGTTCCTTCTTGATGTTCACTTCCTCCGGTTTGAAATATTTGCCAAACAGGCTCCAGGCCACATCCAGCATCTCGGTCGTATTAAGGTTCACATCAATCGCCAACAGCTGACTGGAGTAATCCTTGGCAAATGCCAGCGTACGTTCGTCGTAATTCGTCAGATCGAAACCATTCTCCAGCTTTGTTTTGGCGTTGGCTGCATCGGCATACAGACGGACAGCGGCATTCATAACCTGCGGATGGTCTTTACGAGTCTTCTTACCGGTCACAAGTTGTTTCAAACGTGACAATGAGCGGAACGGATCGACAATAACCTTACCGATATCGCTGTCACGACGCAAGAACAACTGTCCTTCGGTAATGTATCCGGTATTATCGGGCACGGCATGAGTAATATCACCACCCGACAATGTCGTTACGGCAATAATGGTAATAGAACCTCCACTGGGGAACTGTACAGCCTTCTCGTATATCTTAGCCAGATCGGAATACAACGAACCGGGCATTGAGTCTTTCGACGGGATCTGATCCATACGGTTCGACACAATAGCCAGCGCATCGGCGTATGAAGTCATATCGGTCAACAATACCAATACTTTTTCATTGTTCTTCACTGCAAAATACTCTGCGGCAGTCAGAGCCATGTCAGGTATCAGCAATCGTTCTACCGGGGGATTCTCGGTCGTATTCATAAAGCAGACAATACGGTCGAGCGCACCGGCATTCGAGAACACGTTTTTGAAGTATAAGTAGTCGTCGTTGGTCATACCCATTCCGCCCAGGATAATCTTGTCTGTCTGGGCACGCAACGCTACGTTTGCCATTACCTGATTAAAGGGTTGGTCGGGATCCGCGAAAAACGGAATCTTCTGCCCCGACACCAAAGTGTTATTCAGGTCGATGCCGGCTATACCGGTAGCAATCAGTTCTGAAGGCTGTTTACGCCGAACCGGGTTTACCGACGGTCCACCGATTTCCACCTCCTCGCCTTCAATTTCCGGACCTCCGTCAATCGGATCACCAAATGCATTGAAGAATCGTCCGGCAAGCTGCTCACTGACCTTAATCGTAGGTGCTTTTCCAAGGAATACGACTTCTGCATTGGTAGGAATACCTTCAGTTCCCTCAAATACCTGCAAAGTAACGTCATCGCCTGCTATCTTAACCACTTGGGCCAATTTACCATTAACAGTTGCCAACTCGTCATAACCGACCCCGGTTGCCTTCAGCGAACAGGTAGCCTTTGTTATCTGAGTTATCTTGGTATATATTTTTTGAAATGCTTTCGTTGCCATTTTATAAATCTACAATAATTCGCAATTTTATAATTTAGTTTTTCGATACAGTCTATCGATGATTTTTAAACCTTTTGTTTAGGCTTTACGTTCTTCAAGCAACTCCTTCAATTGGTTACGATACTTTTCATACTGCTCCGATTTGAACGTCGAATAGTTCATCTGCTTACAGATATTGATCATCTTCTTGAAATAATCCATCACTTCATTGAAGTTATCAAACTCAAAATCCGTATGACAAATATCAATCACCATATTCAGAATTTCTTCCTGACGCTCCATTGGAGTGACAGCATCCACCTCATCAAAAGCATCCTGTTGCAATATAACGAAATCGATTAACTCCGATTTCCAGAATATAACGTGGTATTCTACCGGAACGCCGTCATCACCCAGAATGTTAATCTGTTCTGCAATCTCCTTACCACGCTGCAAACGGGTCTTTATTTCATTCACCTTACCAATCCATTCGTCGTTAATACGTTTGGAGATATAAGCCTCAAACTCGGGATACTCAATGTATTTCGAATAAGAATCTATTGGATTTACAGCCGGATAACGTTTCTTATCCGCACGATCCTGTTCGAGGGCATAGAAACAGCGAGCCACTTTCTTGGTGTTCTCCGTAACAGGTTCCTTCAGGTTACCACCTGCAGGAGATACGGTTCCAATAAACGTAATAGAGCCGGTTCCTCCGTTGTTCAATACTACATATCCGGCACGACCATAGAAGTTGGAGATAATCGAAGACAAATCCATCGGAAATGCATCTGGTCCGGGCAACTCCTCCATACGGTTGGACATTTCTCGAAGCGCCTGCGCCCAACGCGAGGTCGAGTCGGCCATCAGCAATACCTTCAGTCCCATGCTGCGATAATACTCAGCAATGGTCATAGCCGTATAAACAGATGCCTCACGAGCCGCAACAGGCATGTTCGATGTATTGGCAATAATAATGGTACGCTCCATCAGTTTACGTCCGGTATGCGGGTCAATCAGTTCCGGGAATTCAGTGAAAATCTCCACTACCTCATTGGCACGTTCACCACAAGCTGCGATAATTACAATATCAGCTTCTGCCTGCTTGGAAATGGCATGCTGCAACACCGTCTTGCCCGTACCAAACGGACCTGGAATAAATCCCGTACCACCCTCAACGATCGGATTGACCGTATCGATCACACGTACACCGGTTTCCAACAATTTGAAAGGACGCGGTTTTTCCTTGTAATTAGTCATGGCACGTTTTACCGGCCATTTCTGTATCATGTTGACAGGAACTTCTTTCCCTTCTTCGTCAATCAGCACAGCAATCGTATCTTCAATATGATAATCGCCTTCTGCCACAACAGATTTTACAGTAGCTTGTCCCTTCATTTCAAAAGGCACCATCATCTTCAATGGCTGATAGTTCTCTTCTACCTGACCCAGCCAATCAGCCGCATATACTTTATCACCGGCCTTTGCCAATGGTACAAAATGCCATTTCTTTTCTTTATCCAACGGATAGGTATATTGCCCTCGTTTTAAGAAGACTCCCTCCATTTTATCAAGGTCGTTCTGCAAACCATCGTAATTCTTCGAAAGCATGCCAGGGCCTAACGTTACTTCCAGCATGTGTCCTGTAAACTCAGCTTCAGCTCCCACTTTCAGCCCACGAGTACTTTCAAAGACCTGAACATAAACTTGACTGCCTACAACTTTTATCACTTCTGCCATCAGCCTGTCGTTACCCAATAAGATGTAGCATATCTCATTCTGTGCCACAGGTCCGTCAACGATAAGAGTTACCATATTGGCTATTACGCCACTAACAGTTCCTTTTGTTGCCATATAATTATATGATTAATTTTATTTTTTAAATTCTGCAGGTATCTGCACTTCATCTTTTAAAGTTGCAATAATACTACGAAACAGTACATTTCCTTTTTCCTTGTCTAAAACAATCCAACGTTCTACCATATCCAGCTGCAACAAAAAGACAAATAAACGTTCAATTGTGAAATAATTAAAGAACGTAGCTTCTTCCATCCAGTTCCAACGGAGCTGGTCTATTTTCTTTTCACGTTCTACCAATTCATTTACTTCGCTGATTTTCACTAATTGCTCCATACAATCTACCTCACCGGTCAATCCGAAATCACGTGCATTCGAAGTACGCAAAGCATCACACACTTCAGTATCTCCCACGATCACCGACGAGATATCCATCTTATATTTTCTGGCAGTCAAAGCAATTAATACATTATTGACAGTCAAATTGAAAGTAAACCATGAAGCGACAAAACGATTTTTACATTTCATTGCATAAGCATAATACAGTGCAGCCAGACGATCCTCCAACAGGAAGTTCTCCTCAACGGATTTAGTAAAATACTCTGTAATGAAAGTCGATAAATAGGCAGGGAATACGGAACTATCCAAACGATCGCCTTCTTTCAAGCGTAAAATATATTCATTAAGCTCTTCAGCAGAAAAAATGCCACGTCCATCAATAGCAGCCTCTTTGTCTTTCAACAATCTCAAAACATTTGCATTATCATACTGCAAAAAGAATAAACTAACAAGTTTTTTATCAGTTACAGACAGGGCCGGATACAATTCATCCTTAAAATCTGCTACCGTATAGCTTAGTTTACTATCCTCCAAAGTAATTTTAGGCAAACCCGCTACTAAATAATAGTATTTACCCATATCTTAGTGAGATTTTTAAAATAACATTTCCAGTAACTGCGGACGCAAGAATTCTTTAAAGTAATTCATAAACTCTTCCTCACCAAAGTTTATTTTGTAAGAGCCATCGGCCGGAGAAATCGAAAATAATGTCTTGATGCCGTTCACCTGTTCTATTTTTACTCCTTTATCCAAAAGGTCCTTTGCTTTTTTTGCAAAATAGGCTTTCAAATTTTCAGCATCCCCTGTAGAAATCACAATGGGTTCACTCACACTCCATTTTGTAGCCAATGCCAAGATAAAGGCATTTAAAAAATCTTTATTCCCCGTAAAGGCCTTAACTTCTGTATCTACTAACTTGTTCGTAACCAATGTGGCTATTTCCGATTTTAAGGCATTAGCTGCTTGGTTAGCAAACATCTTCAACTCTGATTTGGTATTTTCTGCCATATCATCGGCAGATTTACGAGCTGTAGCCAGAATAGCATCGGCCTCTTTACGTGCATCCTCCACTATTTTTTTGGCTGTTTCCTGAGCGTTTTCGATAAGTTTCTGGGCTTCTTTATTACCTTTTTCAACCCCTTCATGATAAATCTTATCAGTTAACTCTTGAATTTTATTCTCCATATATTTAGGATTTATTATAATTAGTTACAAAGTACGTCTTTCTACGTTGTTTTCTCTTCGTATCAGATTCGCGTCAAATTTAGTAATTTCCCCGTGATAATAAAAGAGAAAGCTAAAAAGAAAACTCTTTTTCCTCTAAAAAAACTTATGAATATCCATACTTATGAATATTGTAATAAATTAAGTATCGCAAGTTTATGAAAAGCCTGTAGTTAAGAAGTTAAGGAGTTAAGCCAATACTTTGGTGAAAAGGAGACCACACATATATATTGCCTCCCAGTTATCCCCCGTCAGTGCATAAGTTAGTGCACTTGCAGTGCAGCAGTTATTTCACTCATAGTGCAGTAGTTGTTGCACTCCCAGTGCAAAAAGCAGTGCACTGGAACGGCGCAGTCTGCGCTTGAAGAAAAGAAGAGTGCCTGTGAACCCGTGCAAAAAAGAAAGCCCCCTCGGACAATTCCGAGAGGGCTTCTGCTAAAACGGCAACTACCTACTCTCCCACTGTTACGCAGTACCATCGGCGTGACCGGGCTTAACTTCTCTGTTCGGAATGGGAAGAGGTGGAACCCCGGTGCTATAGTCACCTTAATAAGTTCGACATGATGTCTGAAAGTAAAAACCGCAACACTGAACGTATATAACGACTTCAACGTGTCGTCTTTGCTGACCTAAAAGTGAACGGGCAATTAGTAATGCTCGGCTTTGGTGTCACCACCTTTACACCTGCATCCTATCAACGTCATCGTCTTTGACGACCCTGAGAAATCTAATCTTGTGGCTGGCTTCGTACTTAGATGCTTTCAGCACTTATCCAATCCCGACTTAGATACCCGGCAATGCACCTGGCGGCACAACCGGTAAACCAGAGGTCAGTCCAACACGGTCCTCTCGTACTAGTGTCAGAGCCACGCAAATTTCATACGCCCA
>OMCT01000255.1_pt1 | contig 44508 bp, 28 predicted proteins | sample 1674301 | NCBI WGS metagenome assembly OMCT01 (sample SAMEA103958158, study PRJEB25191) | human gut metagenome
ACTTGTTGACTGAAGCCTTGTCAACTAATAAGTTGAGCACTTGCGAAACTTAAATCAATAGTTTAAGCGTATGGCCGACATCCTGTTCACAAAGGTATTGGCTTAACTTCTTAACCCATTAATTCCTTACTACAACCTATTAATAAACTTGCGAATTGAGAATCAACGAAGTTAAACTCAAACCATTAATAATTAACCATTAACCATTAATAATTAACCATTAACCATTAACCATTGACCATTAATAATTAACCATTAACCACTCCCCCTTGACCTTCGTTCCCGACACCAGCAACCGTGAGTTTCAGGATGCACTGAACCTCGTGAAATATACCCGCCAGTCAGTCTTTCTGACGGGGAAGGCCGGTACGGGCAAATCGACCTTCCTGCGCTATATCTGCGACAATGTGCGAAAGAAGCACGTAGTGCTGGCGCCAACAGGTATTGCTGCCATCAATGCCGGTGGAAGCACCCTGCACAGTTTCTTTAAATTGCCTTTTCATCCGCTGCTGCCCGACGATCCGAACCTGAGTTTACAGAAAGGACGAATCCACGAGTTCTTCAAATATACCAAGCCTCAACGCAAGCTGCTTCAGGAGCTGGAATTGGTCATCATTGACGAGATCTCGATGGTGAGGGCCGACATTATCGATGCGGTTGACCGCATACTGCGTGTTTACAGCCACAACCTGCGCGAACCGTTCGGAGGAAAGCAGGTGTTGCTGGTAGGTGACGTTTTCCAACTGGAACCGGTGGTGAAAGGGGATGAACGGGAGATTCTGAACCGATTCTACCCTACCCCTTATTTCTTCTCGGCACGGGTATTCAGCCAGATAGAACTGGTGTCCATCGAATTGCAGAAGGTATATCGACAGAACGATCCGAAGTTTATCAGCGTACTGGACCACATACGGAGCAACACAGCCGGAGCAGCCGACCTGCAACTGCTGAATACCCGCTATGGAACGCAGATTGCCCAGTCGGAAGCGGACATGTACATCACACTGGCCACACGGCGGGACAACGTGGACTACATCAACGAACGCAAGCTGGCTGAACTGCCGGGTGAGCCGATGACATTCTATGGTGATATTTCGGGAGAGTTCCCCGAAAGCAGTCTGCCTACCCCGAAGGAACTGGTGCTGAAACCCGGTGCACAGGTCATCTTCATCAAGAACGACTACGACCGCCGCTGGGTGAACGGTACCATCGGTGTGGTGAGCGGTTTTGATCCGCTGGAAGGCACACTGTACGTAATGACGGACAATGGGACGGAATGCGACGTCAAGCAGGAAGTGTGGCGCAACATCCGCTATCGATACAACGAAGAGAAGAAAGAAATTGAGGAAGAGGAGCTGGGCACTTTCCGCCAGTTTCCCGTCAGGTTAGCATGGGCCATTACGGTGCACAAAAGTCAGGGACTGACCTTCAGCCGGGTAGTGATCGACTTTACCGGCGGCGTGTTTGCAGGCGGACAGACGTATGTGGCTCTGAGCCGGTGTACCTCGCTCGAAGGCATCCAGCTGAAGAAGCCCATCAGTCGTGCCGACATCTTTGTACGGCCTGAAATCGTGCACTTTGCCGAACGCTTCAACAATCGCCAGGCCATCGACCGTGCCCTGAAGCAGGCACAGGCTGATGTGCAATATGCCGCTGCAACCAAGGCTTTCGACAAAGGCGACTTCGATACCTTCCTGAACGAATTCTTCAAGGCCATCCATTCGCGCTATGACATCGAACGTCCCAACGCCCAACGCCTTATACGCCGCAAGCTGAACATCATCAACACACTGCGTGAGGAAAACCGTGCACTGAAGGCTGCTGCATTAGAGAAGGAAAAGGCCTTGGTGAAATATGCCCGCGAATACATCACCATGGGCGACGAATGCCTGAAACACGACATGAAGGAGGCTGCCATGAGAAACTATGAAAAGGCCGTCACCCTGTGTCCGAAGTTCAAGGAAGCCTGGAAGAAAATAAAGAAATTGGATAAGGAGATGAGGACAAAATAGGAGGCGGCTCAACAATACAAAAAATAAGCAAGCTTCTTTTTGTATTGCTCTCGCCTTTCGCTATCTTTGCCCGACGACCTTAAAAAATATCTGTTTATGCTTCTGAAGCTTTATAACAAGAACAACAATCCTGCCGACCTGCAACGCGTTGTTGACCTGCTGAACGACGGAGGAATCCTGATCTACCCTACCGACACGATGTATGCCATCGGCTGTCACGGGCTGAAAGAGCGTGCCATCGAGCGCATCTGTCACTTGAAAAACATTGATCCGAAAAAGAACAATCTTTCGATCATCTGCTACGATTTGAGCAGTATCAGCGAGTATGCCAAAGTAGATAACGCAACCTTTAAACTGATGAAACGCAACCTGCCCGGACCGTTCACCTTCATTCTGAACGGTACGACACGTCTGCCCAAAATATTCCGCAACCGAAAGGAGGTGGGTATCCGTATGCCTGATAACCCCATCATTCAGGAAATAGCCCGCCTGCTGGATGCCCCCATCATGACTACTACGCTACCACATGACGAGAACGAAGACATCGAATACTCCACCGACCCGGAGCTGATTGATGAAAAATGGGGAGATACCGTTGATCTGGTAATTGACGGAGGTATCGGAGGAACTGAAGGTTCTACCATAGTGGACTGTACACAAGGAGAAGCCGAAATTATCCGCCAGGGAGCAGGATGGCTGGAAGAGGGATAAAAAAATGAAGAACCGATTTTAATGAAGAATGAAGAATGTCGGCTTCGCCTCCGAATGAAGAATTTTATCCCGCAGGCAATTCTTCATTCTTCATTCCTCATTCTTCATTAAATATTTTACTTCAGCAACGACTCGGGATCAAGATGGTCGGCTTCGATGTCCTTGAAGTAACGGTAGGTACCAACTTTCAATTCATCGGTGGCGGCGTCATCACAAACGATGATACCTCTCTCGTGCATTTGCAGGGCACTGATGGTCCACATCTGCATCACAGGACCTTCGACGGCATGATACAGGGCACGGGCCTTGTTGTGACCATTGACGATAATCATCACTTCGCGGGCACTTAACACCGTAGCAACGCCAACAGTCAGAGCCGTTTTGGGCACTTTGTTCACATCGTTATCGAAAAAGCGGGAATTGGCGATAATGGTATCCGTCGTCAACGTTTTCTGACGGGTACGTGATGACAGAGACGAACCCGGTTCGTTGAAGGCAATGTGTCCGTCGGGACCGATACCTCCCATGAAGAGATCGATACCTCCGTAGGACTTGATTTTCTCCTCGTAACGGGCACATTCGGCATCGAGGTCGGCTGCATTGCCATTTAATATGTTGGTGTTTTCAGGCTTGATGTCGATGTGACTGAAAAAGTTGTTCCACATGAAAGAATAATAGCTTTCAGGATGTTCTTTGGGCAAGCCGACATATTCGTCCATGTTGAATGTTACAACATGCTGAAAAGAGACCAGTCCTTTTTTGTTCAGATTGATCAGTTCTCTGTACATACCCAGAGGTGACGAACCAGTAGGGCAGCCTAATACAAAAGGTTTCTCAGCTGTGGGGTTAGCAGCTTTGATTTTGGCAGCTACATAGTGTGCAGCCCACTTTGATACGGATTGATAATCCGGCTGAATGATAAGTCTCATGTCTGATGATTTTATAAGGTTAGTAATGATATCAAAGATGAATGGTCAATGATTAATGGTTAATGATTAATGGTTAATGATTAATGGTTAATGATGAATGATTAATGATTAATGATGGATGAAGAGGTACACCTAATTAAAGACTCACTCTCATTGATCATTGACCATTGATAATTTACCATTGATCATTAACCATTGATCATTAACCATTACTGATTATTTTCTGTCCTTTTTAAGGCGATCAGCCATAGCACGTGCCAGATTCTCGCATTGTTCGTAAGTTATATCTTTCATGGCCTGTTTCATTTCCACCGGATCACCTACAATCTCTAATTTGCTCTTTTCTGCAAATTCGGCCATACGCTTCACGGCAGCACCAGCCCATGTAAAGGAGCCGAAGTATCCGAAATAGCGTCCTTTGACCTCACGAAGCAAGATTTTGGAAAGCAACGACTCTACTTCGGGGTATATCTGGTTGCAATAAGTAGGACTGCCGACAATAAGGCCACGGTATTTGAAGATATCCTTCAGGATGTATGAGGGATTGCTTTTACTTACGTTGTGCATCACAATATTCTTAATGCCTTGGGCTGAGAGTTCGGCTGCAATGGCCTCGGCCATCTGCTCTGTGTGACCATACATGCTTCCGTAGGCAATCACGACTCCTTCTTCAGCTTCGTAACGGCTTAAACGATCGTAAATGCCCACTACTTTGGCTATATTCTCTGTCCATACAGGGCCGTGAGTAGAGCAAATGGCTGTGATAGGCAGACTGCCCAACTTGGCAAGTGCCTTTTGTACAGGATTGCCGTACTTACCCACAATATTGGAATAATAACGTACCATTTCATCCCAATAGCGATCCAGATTCATGCGGGTGTCGAGAAAACCGCCATCGAGCGTACCGAAACAGCCAAAGCCGTCACCTGAGAACAAAATGCCATCTGTCTCGTCGAAAGTCATCATGGTCTCCGGCCAGTGTACCATCGGAGTCAGGTAGAAATGCAACTTGTGGTGTCCCAGATCGAGGAAGGAGCCGTCCTTTACTTCATAACGTTCGCCTGTCACACCATAATAACCTTCGATCATGCCAAAGGTCTGCTTGTTGCCCACAATTACAATATCAGGATAGTGCTGCTTAATCAATCGGATGGAACCGGAATGGTCTGGCTCCATATGATTAATAATGAGGTATTGGATAGGACGATCACCAATGATACAACGAATCTTGCGAAGATAAGTTTCAAAGAAACAAGCATCCACTGTATCGACTAACGCCACAATGTCGTCGTCTATCAGATACGAGTTATAAGAAACACCATAAGGCAATGGCCACATGCCTTCAAAAAGATGCTTGTTGCGGTCGTTCACTCCTACATAATGTACTTTTCCTTTAATCAATGTTTTTGGATTCATAACTTACTATTTAGATGAATTCTACCTTCAAAATGCGACAAAAATACGAATATTTTCTCATATATCATATTTCTTACCCTGATAAGCGCCCACTTGATGCATTCTTTTTTGCAAGCGATGATTAAATTCGTAATTTTTCAATCCCCAATCGGGAGCTACCAACAGTTCTTTGGGGGATTGGGAAACAAAACGCTCCAGGACTAAATCGGGACGCAAATGCTCCACATAGTCCACAACCAATTCGACATATTCGTCCACATCGAACAAATGAAAATCTTCGGGATGCTGTTCGTACTCTGCCGCCATGCGTGTGCCTCGTATCAGCTGGAGCTGATGCATTTTCAGTGTGGTCAGAGGCAAAGCGGATACAGCAGATGCCTGAGCTACAATATCGGCATGTGTCTCGCCCGGCAAACCAAGAATGACATGTCCGCCCGTCAGAATGCCACAGGCTGAGGTGCGTTCTACCGCATCACGGGTCGTCTGAAACGTATGTCCACGGTTAATGCGCCTTAAGGTAACATCGGATGCTGATTCGATGCCATACTCCACGATAAGGAATACTTGACGGTTCAGTTCCTCCAGGTAATGCAACAAGGCATCAGGCATGCAGTCGGGACGAGTGCCTATCACCAGCCCTACCACATCATCCACAGCCAATGCCTCTTCATACTTGCGCTTTAATGACTCTAATTCGCCATAGGTATTCGTATAAGCCTGAAAATAGGCCAAATATTTCATCTCGGGATATTTATGGGCAAAAAACACCTTTCCCTCCTCCAACTGCCGGGTGATACTCTTATCCGTCCGACAATATTCGGGATTGAACGTCTGGTTATTGCAATAGGTGCAACCGCCATAGCCAACCGAACCGTCACGATTGGGACAAGTAAAACCGGCATTAAGCGAAATCTTCTGTACCTTATAAGGGAAATAACGCTTCAGGAAGGTGGGAAAATCGTTGTAAAGGACTGGCATATTCTCTGCTTTATTCATTATCTGCGGACAAATGTAAGAAATCCCCCGCAAACAGACAACCTTCCTTATGTAGTGTTGTTTTTGAACACCTGCAAGCTTAAAGCTAAATGATTGCATTTGTCAAAGGGAATCAGTATATTTGCAGAAAACTAAAATCGTATCGTATGGCGCAAAGCAAATACATCCGTTTTGACTGGGCAATGAAACGCCTGTTACGCAATAAAGTAAACTTCGGAGTACTCGAAGGTTTACTCACTACTCTTTTGGGGGAACGTATCACTATACAAAAGTTGTTGGAAAGCGAAAGTAATCAAGCTGACGAATACGATAAATATAACAGAGTTGACATTCTTGCCGAGAACTCAAAAGGAGAAATCATACTGATAGAAGTACAAAACAACAATGAATATGCTTACTTTCAACGCATGCTATTCGGCACATCCAAACTCGTAACCGAATATATCAATCGAGGAGAGGGATATGACAAGGTGCGCAAAGTGTATAGCGTAAATATCGTATATTTCACATTAGGCCATGGAACAGATATCGTATATCACGGTAAAACAGAATTCAGAGGAATACATAATGGCGAATTATTAGAACTAAGCCCTTTCCAGAAACAGACTTTCAAAGTGAACGAAGTCAGTCAACTCTATCCAGAATACTATATCTTAAAAGTTAATGACTTCAACCGTGTAGCCAAAACGCCCTTGGAAGAATGGATTTACTATCTGAATACTGGAGATGTTCCTGAAGGTGCCTCTGCCCCTGGCTTGGAAGAAGTTAAAGAAAGATTGAAGCTGGATCGCATGACCAAAACCGAACTGGATGCTTATTATCGCCATTTAGACAATATTGTCATTTTACGAGACAACATCTATACAGAAAGAGAAGAAGGAAGAGCCGAAGGACGGGCTGAAGGAAGAGCCGAAGGAAGAGCTGAAGGACGGGCTGAAGGAAGAGCCGAAGGAAGAGCCGAAGGCGAGAGGATGAAACAGTTAGAAATAGCAAGGAATCTGAAAAAACTGGGATTAAACACGGAAGCTATTTGTCAAGCTACCGGTTTATCCCCTCAGGAAGTAGAAAATCTGTAGCTATTCCACCAATTATATTTTGACCTGAATAAACGGTGAAAACAACATCATTGATAAGGCCTAAGCATTCCGTCACGTAAAATATTCAACAAGAGAAATGCTTCAATGTACATCTTTGCCAAAAAGGGGCTTTGTGGCTTGCTTTTCGGCCAAGAATGTGTACCTTTGCCCTTGTCAATCCTAAAGGAAAAATTATCATGAGACAAATAAGCATCGCTTTTCTTCTTTGCCTGCTTACACTGACAGGCTTTGCCCAAAACGGCCCTACCAACATCGAATTGAAAGACATCGTATCCGGACAATATCGCGCCGAAAACATCTATGGCGTCATCCCCATCCCGGGTGACGGGGAGCACTACTCGCAGATGAATGCCGACCGGACACAAATCATCAAGTATTCCTTCAAAACCGGTAAGCAAGTAGAAGTTCTGTTTGATGCAACAACTGCACGTGAGTGTCCGTTCAAGACATTCGACAGTTACAGTTTCTCACCCGACGGAACCATGCTGCTCATTGCTACTGAGACGACTCCCATTTACCGACATTCATTTACGGCCATATACTACCTGTACAGTCTGAAACGCAATATGGAGGGAAAAATAAACAATGTGGTAGAACGCCTGTCGGACGGCGGACCACAACAAGTCCCCGTCTTCTCGCCCGACGGCAGTATGGTGGCTTTTGTGCGTGACAACAACATCTTCCTTGTGAAGCGTTACTTCGGAAACAGTGAAAGTCAGGTAACTCAAGACGGCAAGCGAAACGCGATCCTGAATGGTATCCCTGACTGGGTCTATGAAGAAGAGTTTGCCTTCGACCGTGCTTTGGAATTCAGTGCAGACAGCAAAATGCTGGCATTCATCCGATTCGATGAGACGGAGGTCCCTTCTTATTCATTCCCTCTTTTTGCCGGACAGGCACCACACATCGGTGCATTCGAAAAATACCCTGGCGAATATACCTATAAATATCCCAAAACAGGTGAAGTCAACTCGAAGGTCAGCGTTCATACTTTTGACATCAAGACAAAAGTAACCCGCAAAATGCAAGTACCTTTGGATGAAGACGGATACATTCCCCGTATCCGCTTTACACAGGATCCCAACAAATTAGCCATCATGACACTGAACCGCCATCAGAACCGGTTCGACCTGTATTTTGGCGATCCCCGCAGTACAGTCTGCAAACTGGCCCTGCGTGACGAAACAGACACATACATCCGCGAAAATGTATTCGACAACATCATCTTTTACCCCGAGCACTTCAGCTTTGTCAGTGAACGAAACGGATACAACCACCTCTACTGGTACAGCATGGGCGGCAACTTAGTAAAACAGGTGACGGACGGAAAGTATGAAGTAAAAGAATTCTTGGGATATGCTCCCGAAGAAGGAGCCTTCTACTATACCAGCAACGAAGAAAGCCCGCTGCGTACAGCCGTCTATAAGATAGACCGCAAAGGCAAGAAGACCAAGTTGTCGGCCCAAGCAGGGACTAACAGTGCACAGTTCAGTACGGATATGAAATACTTTATTAACCGCTACTCCAACGTAACGACTCCTACCGTCATCACCCTGAATGACAACACAGGCAAAGTACTGACAACCCTGATAGACAATGCTTCGCTGAAGAAGAAACTGGCTGCCTGCCAGATGCCCCAAAAGGAGTTCTTCACTTTCCAGACTTCGGAAGGTGTACAGCTGAACGGATGGATGATGAAACCGACCAACTTCTCGGCTTCGGCCAAATATCCTGTTATCCAGTATCAATACAGTGGACCCGGTTCGCAAGAAGTGACGGATGCCTTCAGCGTAAGCTGGGAAAACTACATGGCTTCGCAGGGTTACATCGTAGTCTGCGTGGACGGACGGGGCACTGGCGGACGAGGTGCCGAGTTTGCCAAATGCACCTACCTGAATCTGGGAGTAAAAGAAGCTCGCGACCAGGTAGAGACAGCCCTTTATTTAGGCACATTGCCGTATGTAGATAAAAATAGGATCGGCATCTGGGGCTGGAGTTTCGGCGGTTATATGACGCTGATGAGCATGAGCGAAGGAAGACCTGTATTCAAAGCAGGAGTGGCCGTAGCCGCCGTTACCGACTGGAACTATTACGATACCATCTATGGCGAACGCTTCATGCGTACTCCCAAAGAGAACGACGAAGGTTACAAAGCCGGTTCAGCCATCGCACGTGCCGACAAGCTCAGCGGCAAGTTGCTGCTGGTACACGGTATGGCCGATGACAATGTGCACTACCAGAACTGTGCCGAATATGCCGAACAACTGGTACAATTAGGCAAACAGTTCGATATGCAGATCTACACCAACCGCAACCACAGCATTTTCGGAGGGAATACACGTCTGCATCTGTACACAAGACTGACTAACTTCTTCAAAAACAATCTTTAAAGGGAAGAGAATGCACCCAAACACATGGATGGGTGCATCCTCTTCTTTTCAATTACCCAATACCGAAATGGAAAGAGTACGCAAGCCTGAATGGCTGAAAATCAATATAGGAGCCAACGAACGCTACACCGAGACCAAACGTATCGTAGAATCTCACTGTCTGCATACCATCTGCAGCAGTGGACGCTGCCCGAATATGGGAGAATGTTGGGGAAAAGGAACTGCTACCTTTATGATAGGAGGAGACATCTGTACCCGCAGCTGTAAATTCTGCAACACACTGACCGGCAAACCGAGGCCGCTCGACCCGGAGGAACCGTCTCACGTAGCCGAATCCGTATCATTGATGAAGCTGTCACACGCCGTCGTCACCTCAGTCGATCGTGATGACTTGCCCGACTTGGGAGCATCTCACTGGGCAAAAACCATTCGGGAAATCAAACGTCTGAATCCGGAAACGACCATCGAGGTACTGATACCCGACTTTCAAGGCAGGCGGGAATTAGTCGAGCAAGTCATTGCGGCCGAACCGGACATTATTTCGCACAACATGGAAACCGTACGCCGCATCAGCCCGTTAGTACGCAGTGCAGCACACTACGACACCAGCTTAGAAGTATTGCGCCAGATAGCCGAAAGCGGTACAACCACCAAATCGGGCATTATGGTCGGCTTGGGAGAGACTCCTCAGGAAGTAGAAGAACTGATGGACGACTTACGCCGCGCAGGATGCCACATCCTGACAATCGGCCAATACCTGCAACCCAGCCACAAGCATTACCCCGTGGCCGAATACGTCAGACCCGAACAATTTGCCGCCTATAAGGAAATGGGGCTGGCCAAAGGATTTACGCAAGTAGAAAGTGCTCCATTGGTACGTTCTTCCTATCATGCCGAAAAGCAGATTCTCGCCATGAAGAAGCGACAGTAGTCCAATGAAGCACGTTGCTTTTATTCTTTTACAACCAGGACACGGCTGTTGGGCAAGTCGGGAATATAGATCTTCTGACCGTCCACAGTAATGTCGGCCGGGCCTATCAGCTGCTTTTCAAGTTTTACCTGAACAGGCACTTCCTGACGTGTTCGAATATCGACTTTACTCAACCCCGCAGGAGTCCAATTTGTGATGTAGATAGATCGTTTATCCGAAGAGAAGGCAATGCCGTCGTACTGCCCCGGTGTCCGGATGAACTTCTCGGCCTTCGGTTTTGCCAAATCGGCGATGCGATAGATGACATGTTTGTCCTGCGTCTGTCCGTCGGCAGGATAAGATGCCACATACATCACTCCGTTATCGGTCAGCAGACCATTAGGACCGGGAACAGACAACCACTCCTGCGGTGTGCCCGGATGGGCAGGATCGCTGATGTCTATCCGAAAAATCTTATCCGTATTGGTAACGGAAGCATAGAGCATGGAACCGGAGGCAGCCAGATCGTTGACGAACAGATTGCCTTCGGGCAGACGAATGATCTGAGGCTTTTCGGCCGGAGCATCCAAGTGATAGACCACAATCTTATTGACATCGCAGACATACAGATATCCCTGCCGTTCGAACATACCTTTCGGGGCTGACAGGTTACCGTCGGCAGGTACAAGTACCCGCACATTCCCGTCCTTATACCAGGCGATATAACCTTTCCCCTCCGTGTTGAGCGGATTCAGTTCTTCCGTACCGAAATTGGCAATCAAGATGCCTCCCTTATACGGATAGGTACTTTCACAGAAGCGTATGCCATCCTGTATCACGGCAACCGGCTCGGTTGCACCACCATCGGCCTTTTGTGCCGACAAACTGCCTGACAGCCCCATCAGGGCTATCCATAAAAGACTTTTTTTCATATCACACATGTTTTATTAATTGGTTAAGATTCATTTTCCGTAAGTTTTCCCATGAGACAGCACCGACCTGCTTCGGCCAACCTGCATACGCAACGCCCCAACCACATCGGTCCCCGCCGAAAAGACTGCCACAGTCAAAGCCATACCCGTGAGTATCAACAGGACTTCGACAAACGCAGTCCATCCATAACGGGTCAGCACAATCCCTGTCAGGGAGCCGACCAGACTGGAGCCGGCATAATAGAACAGCCAGTATATGCTGGTAGCACTGCTTTTCGCGAAGGGAGCGTTCATCGACACGATGCGGCTGGCCATGGTATGAGCACTGAAAAAAGCAAAAGTAAACAAGCCCAATCCCAGAATCACCATGGCAAGGTGCATGACCAGCAACAAGACAAGCCCGATACACATTAGCAGCAGGGCACCCTGCAACAGCAACCGCGGACTGTACTTATCGGACAGCATACCCGTGACGATGGAACCTGCCACCCCTGCGGTGTACATCATGAATATCATCGCTACCACCTGATGCGGAAGCCCGAAGGCAGGAGACTCGAGCAGAAACGACAGGTAATTATATACACTGACAAAGGCACCCATCGACAACGCCGCAATCAGATACATGCACAACAGTTGCGGCCTGACGAGCAAAGCCCGCATCTGCCCTATTTTTTCCCTGAAAGACACTGCAACAACATTAGACTGACGCGAAGCCGGAATCCTGCGGATGAAGAAATAGCCCAATACCAAACTTACTCCGCCAATCACTGCCACAGCGTACTGCCAGCCGCCCCACCCTGCCAGCAGTGTGCCAGACACACGGCCGGACATGCCGCCAATCGTATTTCCACTCAGATAGAGGCTGATGGCCAGACCGATCATCGACTTATCCACTTCGTCCGTCAGGTAAGCCAATGCCACGGCCGACACACCGGAAAGAGCCATTCCCTTCAGGAAATTGACAGCCAACAGCAACGGAAATACGGTAATAAATGCCGAGGCAATCGTCAGAAGCGCAGAGACAACTAAACTGATGCCCATCAACCGCTCGCGCACAAAGGCATCGGCCTTAAAAGCAAACAGGAACAACCCTGCTGCCATCCCCAATGTAGAAGCAGACACGGCAAGGCTGCTGCTGGGAAGATCGGTATGGAAGAACGCACACAAATCGGACAGCATGGGCTGGAAAAGATATAATTGGGCAAAAACCGACAAACCGGACAAAAACATGCAGTTCCGTATCATCCGGAATCTTTTGCGAGGGTCTGTCACTACGGTTGTCTGAAACAGTTTTCTCATTCTTTCTATCTCCTATTATTTGGTTTTACGCTGCAAAAATAGGAGATAACAGAGGAATGACTTCTATCAGAAAAATTCTTTTTTCCGATAGCATCCATCGATAAAACCGATAAATAAAAAGAGTTCTGCCTCTTTAGCCATTCCGAAGCCATTTAAACAGAAAAAACAAAAAACAATTGGCCTGCCACTTGTGTTATAACTGATAAAAGCTGAATCATACGAGTTATGGGACAACAGAGAGTTCTATCATCAAGGTTTAACATGTCGGTGGGGTTTCTTCCGGTCGTAATAGCCATCTTGCTAAACGGATTTGCCTCACAAGACGTCTCGATATACGCCGGTGCTGCTACAGGCATGGCTATCAGCCTGTACAGTCTGCTCCGGAAAGGGGCGTACGTACCCCAGATTATCCTGTATTCCAATACTGCCGTGCTGGCACTGTTGGCCATTATCGGGATATTCACTCCCGACTATTGTCCCGACCTGCTGTTTCCGCTCATGCTCGAAGGGTTCAGCCTGCTGCCCCCACTGCTGATGTTCCTCAACCGCAAACGGTTTCTGGGCTACTATCAATGTAAGTCGTCGGAATGTTGCAAGCAGTTCTATGCCCAAGGGGCCGAGGCTGCCGTTGTATCTTCCAGGGTCATCCTGCTCATCGGCTTCCTGCATTTTCTGGGACTGTTTGCCGCCTACCTGCTCGACTATCCGGCCAACAGCGGCGTCGGCTTCTTCCTGCTGCGCATTGCTCCTCCGGCAGTCTTCGTGATGGGCATGCTGTTCAACCAGCTCGGCATCTCTTACTTCAACAATATGATGCAGCACACGATATTCCTCCCCATTGTCAATATGAAGGGTGATGTTACAGGAAAAATCGAAGCAGCCGATGTAGTCAACCGTCGATGCGACTTCCTCGTCCCGGTCGTACGGATTGCCGTGGCATCGCATGGCATGCTGTTCCTTCGTCCGCGCCCGCAATGCAGCCACTTAGATGCCGGCAAAACCGACCTGCTGATGGAAGACTACCTGATATATGGCGAAACACTGAAACAGGGCGTCAGAAGAATTCTGGAGAACAACACCCCGGACGTGTGGCAGGGCCGCCTGTGCTTCAACCTGAAGTACCATTACGATAATCCGCAGACCAACCGACTGGTCTATCTCTTCCTGCTCGACATGGACGACGACTCCACTCTGTGCGACAGTTACTTCAAGGGAGCCAAGCTGTGGACTCTGAACCAGATAGAACAGAACCTGGGAATGAACTACTTCAGCGAATGTTTCGAATACGAATACGAGAATCTGAAGGGAATTATTTATACAAGAGAAAAATACAAGGAATCTTAGACAGATCGGGCACCTTGCCACGCCATTCGCTCACCGTGCGTGTCCGTATGTACTCGCCTTCGCAGGTAATGTTGGCTGCGATGCATAGTTTCGTCTGCGGACGGCAATTGTGCAGAATGTCCTCGACCATCTTATTATTGCGGTAAGGCGTCTCAATGAACAGTTGTGTCTGGTGCTCGGCATAGACCCGCTGCTCCAGGGCTTTCAGCTTCTTGGCACGTTCGGCCGGCTCGATGGGCAGATAGCCGTTGAAGGCAAAGCTCTGACCGTTGAAGCCCGAGCCCATCACCGACAGGATGATGGAAGAAGGCCCTACCAGCGGAACCACCTTCAAGCCCTTGCGCTGGGCAATGGCAACCACGTCGGCTCCCGGATCGGCCACGGCCGGACAACCGGCTTCGGAAATGACTCCCATGGACTGCCCTTCGGCAAGTGGTTTCAAATAGCCCGAGATGGCTTCGGGCGATGTATGCTTGTTCAGCGGATAGAATGTCAGCGAATCGATGTCGATGCCCTTATCCACCTTCTTCAGGAAACGGCGTGCCGAACGCACGTCTTCGACAATAAAGTGGCGTATCTGCAAGATAATCTCCTTATTATAGGCAGGCAACACGGCCTCGACCGGCGTATCGCCCAAGGTGACGGGCAAAAGATAAAGTGCTGTATCCATTCCGATTGAACTGAAATAACAAATAAAAATAAGAAAAGAGGCTGTGTCGGGACGGACACCGGCCACCGGCCATCGCCCGCACTGACACACCCTCGTTATCAAGCATCCGGCGCTTAGCCGTAGATGATATTTCCGTTTGCGTCCTTATACTCATCCAGGCCCTTCTCATAGGTAGCCATGGCGCGCAGACTCATACCTACGCTGGAGAATCCTCCGTCGTGATACAGGTTCTGCATGGTCACCTTGCGGGTCAGGTCGGAGAACATGACAATGCAATAGTCGGCACATTCTTCGGCCGATGCGTTGCCCAGCGGAGACATGCGGTTGGCAAAGTCGAACAGTTTGTCCATACCCTTCACGCCCGAACCGGCCGTCGTCATGGTAGGCGACTGCGAGATGGTATTGATGCGCACATGATGCTCGCGGCCATAGATGTAGCCGAAGCTGCGGGCGATGGACTCCAACAGTGCCTTGGCATCGGCCATGTCGTTGTAGCCGTAGAAGGTGCGCTGTGCAGCCACGTAGCTCAACGCCAGAATCGAACCGTACTCGGCGATGGCATTCAGCTTCTTGGCCGACTGAATCATTTTATGGAAAGAGATGGCCGAAATATCCAGCGTCTTGTTCAGCATGTCATAATCCAGGTCGTCATAGGTACGTTTCTTACGTACGTTGGGGGACATACCGATGGAATGAAGCACGAAATCGATCTGGCCGCCCAATACTTCCATAGAGCGCTTGAAGACATTCTCCAGATCCTCCACACTGGTAGCATCGGCAGGAATCACCTCGCAATGCAACTTGTCGGCCAATGCCGATACTTCGCCCATGCGCACGGCGACAGGTGTGTTCGACAAAGTGATTACAGCACCTTCTTCTACTGCTTTTTCTGCTACTTTCCAGGCAATGGACTGCTCGTTCAGAGCACCGAATATAATGCCTCTTTTTCCTTTCAACAAATTGTAACTCATACTACATTAATTAAATTTGAGGCTGCAAAGATAGTGAGTTTATCCGGAAGTCTATCGAAATTTGTTGAAAGAAAGCACCAAAAGACAAAAAATCCACCTAATTCTTCAATTTGTCCACCAAAAACAAAGCGGATAATCCTACTTTTGCAGGGTAAATACACCTGATACAGGGCGGAGGGACCACCAGACGGCAGACGACGAAGGCAGTCCGTCCGCAAAGCAGATTTTACAAGAAAAGACATCATACGCCGAAACCATGAAAAAGAAAATCCTCATCCTGCTGGGCCTATTGGGGGCTACAGCCTTCGGTGCGGCTGCCGAGAAAAGCCGTACTGTCAACTTAGAACTCAGAAACACGTGGACTCGCCAACAGAAAGACGCACCCATCGTCGTCAGGCTGAACGAACTGAATGTGGACTTCGCCGTACGGTCGGCCACGGTGAAGGACGGCACACAAGAAATACCTTCGCAACTGGACGACTTAGACGGCGACCGGACGGCCGACGAGCTGGCCTTCGTCATCGACATGCCTGCCCAAAGCACCCGGCAGATCCGCATCACGCTGTCCGACAGCCTGCCACAGAAAGCCTATGCGCCCCGCGTATCGGCCCAGTTGCTGATACGCGATGCCAAGAAGGGGAAACATGCCCCGGTTCAGTCGGTCACCGTGCCGGGAACGACGAACTTCTATAATATGGTATATGGACACGGACCCATGTTCGAATCGGAATTAGTGGGCTACCGTATCTACTTCAACGAAAAGCAGACCATCGACCCCTACGGGAAGTTCACCCCAAGGCTGGAGCTGACCGAGAGCCAATTCTATCCCACCGACGAACAGCTGGCACGAGGCTTCGGCGACGACGTGCTGATGGTGGGCAACAGTTGTGGCATCGGCACCCTGAAGGGTTGGGACGGACAGAAGGCTGTCCACACCGCCCCGGTGGCCACCCGGACAGAGCGCATCCTGGCGGACGGTCCGGTGCGCGCCGTTGTCGAGGTGGAAGTGCAGGGGTGGGAGTATCAGGGCAGCTGCCTCGACATGACCCAACGGTACATTCTGTATGCCGGACACCGCGACCTGCGCATCGAGACTTCGTTCTCGCATCCGCTGGCCGAAGAGGTGTTCTGCACCGGCGTACAGAACATCATGGGCAACGAAACCGTTGCCTACAGCGACCACCGGGGACTGATAGGCAGCTGGGGACGGCACTGGCCCGTGAACGACACCGTGAAATATGCCAAAGAGACCATCGGCATTGCCACCTGCATCCCGGAGAAGTACATCCGGCAGGAAGTGGCGGACGGGGACAACTTCCTATACACCCTGTCGGCACCCGGCGAACGGGGATTCTGCCACTACACCATGTTCACCTCGCGCAAGGAGACCTTCGGCTTTCCCGATGCCGAAGCCTGGTTCGGATACATGCAGGAATGGAAGGACGGGCTGGAGCATCCGCTGGAAACCGTCATCCTGCCGGATGTGGAAACTTCCGGCCGTCCGCATCCCTGAAGCCGGGGCATGACGCCACGATCATCTTCTTCATCGATTCACCCTTATCAACCACCGACGCAACATGAATATTTCTACATCATTCGCATGCATTGCCCTGCTGGCTGCCCTGCCGGTTGCGGCTCAGCAGAAAGAGTACGTATCGCAAGTATGGGTAGCCGACCGGGGCGACGGCACCTATCAGAATCCCGTCCTCTATGCCGACTATTCCGACCCCGATGCCTGCCGCGTAGGCAATGACTTCTACCTGACCAGCTCCAGCTTCAACTGCCTGCCGGGCTTGCAGATACTGCACTCCAACGATCTGGTCAACTGGCACATCATCGGCGCAGCCATCCCCTACAGCCTCGCTCCCGTCCGCACCCCCGAACGCCCCGAACACGGCAACCGCGTATGGGCACCCGCTATACGCCACCACAACGGACAGTTCTACATTTTCTGGGGAGATCCGGACCAGGGAGTCTTTATGACCAAGGCCCGCGACCCGCAGGGGTCGTGGACCGAGCCCGTACTGGTAAAGGCCGGACAGGGCATCATCGACCCTTGCCCCCTGTGGGACGACGACGGACAAGTCTATTTAGTGCACGCCTATGCCGGCAGCCGCGCCCAGCTGAAGAGTGTCATCGCCGTCTGCCGGCTGAATGAAGAGGCCACGCAGGCCGTCACCCCGTCGCGCATCGTCTTCGACGGGCACGAGGCTCACACGACGTGCGAGGGTCCCAAGTTCTACAAGAAAGACGGCTATTACTACATCTTCCATCCGGCGGGCGGAGTGCCTACCGGCTGGCAGGTGGTGCTACGCTCGAAGAACGTCTATGGCCCCTACGAGTGCAGAACCGTGCTGGCACAGGGCAACACCTCGGTCAACGGGCCGCACCAGGGCGCGTGGGTGGACACCCCGACCGGCGAGGACTGGTTCCTGCACTTCCAGGACGTAGGGGCTTACGGGCGGGTGGTGCACCTGCAACCCATGAAGTGGAAGGACGGTTGGCCCGTCATCGGCACCGATCCCGACGGCGACGGGTGCGGCGAACCCGTACTGTCGCATCGCAAGCCCGACGTAGGCCGCACGTATCCCGTCCGCACGCCGCAGGAGAGCGACGAGTTCGATGGCTACACCCTTTCGCCCCAGTGGCAGTGGCATGCCAACATCAACGAGAAGTGGGCCTACCATGCAGGCAACCGCGGCTTCGTCCGCCTGTACTCGTACCCGGTGGTGCCGCAGTGCAGAAACCTGTGGGATGTGGCCAATCTGTTGCTGCAAAAGACGCCTGCCCCCAACTTCACCGCCACGATGAAGCTGACCTTCAGCCCCACGGACAAGTACAGGGGCGAACGCACCGGATTAGTGGTGATGGGCATGGACTATGCCGCGCTGATGCTCGAAAACACGGCCGACGGACTGACCCTGTCGCAGGTGGAGTGCATCGATGCCGACAAGGGACAGCCCGAGCAGGTCAACGCATCGGTCGGACTGACCGGAGGTACCGTCTATCTGCGCGTCAGGTTCGGGTGCGACGGTCGGAAGATAGCCCAAAGCGAAGGCGGACACGACCTGCTCGTGACGTGCAACTTCAGCTACAGCACCGACGGCCGGACGTTCAGCCCATTAGGCACCACCTTCCGGGCGCGTGAAGGCAAATGGATAGGCACCAAGGTGGGCACCTTCTGCACCCGCCCCGCCATCAGGGCCAACGACGGCGGATGGGCCGATATCGACTGGTTCCGCATCACCCCGTAAGCAGGGATTCTGTAAAACATTATAACCAACAGACAGAGAAATCATAAAACGTTGATAATCAGAAGCCTTATATGTTGGCTATCTAAGTATAGGACTGAGGGGGTCTAAGTATAGGACCGAGGGCACCTCAGTCCTATACTTAGGTATCCTCGGTATAGGACTGTGACCGGAAGTCGTCCGCGCTGTCAATAATTATCCCAAACCTCCTCCCCTTCCCGGCCACTGCCCGCACGCGACGGACACGTTGCAGATGTGCCCGAAAAGTATTACCTTTGCCGCCGGAACATAAAACCTGTGAAAATGAAGAAACTGATTATATTCGACCTCGACGGCACACTGCTCAACACCATTGCCGACCTGGCACAAAGCACCAATCACGCCCTCAGCGCCTTAGGCTATCCCACCCACGACGAAGCCTCGTACAAGTTCATGGTGGGCAACGGCATCAACAAGCTGTTCGAACGTGCCCTGCCCGAAGGAGAAAAAACCGAAGAGAACGTCCTGCGGGTACGTGCCCAATTCATCCCCTACTACGACTGCCACAATGCCGACCGCAGCCGCCCCTACCCCGGCATAGCCGAACTGCTGGAACAGCTGCAGTCGCAGCACATACTGCTGGCGGTGGCCTCGAACAAGTATCACGCCGCCACCACGAAGCTCATTGCCCACTACTTTCCGCAGATACGCTTTGCCGCCGTCTATGGCCAGCGCGAAGGCATTGCCACCAAACCCGATCCCACCGTTGTGGCCGACATCCTGCGCGACACCGGTGTGCAGCCCGAAGACGTGCTCTATGTAGGCGACTCGGCCGTCGATATGCAGACCGCCCTCAACGCCGGTGTCACCGCCTGCGGCGTCACCTGGGGCTTCCGTCCGCGCACCGAGTTAGAGGCGCTCAACCCCGCCTACATCGTGGACCACGCATCCGACATACTGAAAATAGCCGACAAGTAGCAGCCACGGCCGCCGGCCGGTGCTGTAGCCGGCGACCCCGACCGCAGTCGGCCGACACCCCCGGCCATCCGGAGCAAAACGCACAAACACCCTCGTCTTTTCCCCATTCGATGGCCGATAAGCCAAAAAATACACCCAAACAGACAAATTCTGCACATCGGTCCGGATCAAGGGACGTATTTTTGTCATCGGCAACCCTCGCGTCGAACAGGCGTCAGCGTTGCCGGGAAAAAATACAACCTTTTATCAATTATTACATGACCATGAATCACCAGACATCCCCCCTTTCGCACCGGCCGGCAGGCTTCTTCAGGAAGTTGTTTTCGCTTTCAGCCCTGACCGCTTTTCTGCTGACCGGCAATGCTTGTGCAGGTAACGGCTCGCCCCGTCCGTCTGCAAGTCCGGTCGCCGACATCTACGAAGGCCTTCCCTTCGAAATGCCCCGTGTGGAACGTCCCACCTTTCCCGCACTGGAAGCCGACATCACCGACTTCGGTGCCAAGAACGACGGCATCACGCTGAACACCCGCGCCATCAACGACGCCATCCGCTCCGTCAGTCAGAAAGGCGGCGGAACCGTCATCATCCCCGAAGGAATCTGGCTCACAGGCCCCATCGAACTGCTGAGCAACGTCAATCTGCATACCGAGAAGAATGCCCTCGTCCTGTTCACCGACGACTTCGAGGCCTATCCCATCATCGAAACCTCGTTCGAAGGACTGAACACCCGCCGTTGCCAGTCGCCCATCTCGGCACGCAACGCCGAGAACATCGCCATCACCGGCGACGGCGTATTCGACGGCTCGGGCGACAGCTGGCGCCCCGTCAAAAAGAGCAAACTGACCGCCTCGCAGTGGAAAGCGCTCGTCCAGTCGGGCGGCGTGGTCGATAACGACATCTGGTACCCCACCCCCGGCTCGCTGAAAGGCGCGCAGGCCTGCAAGGAGTTCAACAATCCCGAAGGCATCGAGACCGACGAAGAGTGGAACGAAATACGCCCCTGGCTGCGCCCCGTACTACTCAGCATCGCCCAGTGTAAGAAGGTGCTCCTCGAAGGCGTCACCTTCAAGAACTCGCCCAGCTGGTGCCTGCATCCGCTGTCGTGCGAGCACGTCACCATCGACAACGTGAAAGTATTCAATCCCTGGTACTCGCAGAACGGCGACGCCCTCGACTTAGAGTCGTGCACCAACGCCGTAATCACCAACTGCATTTTCGACGCGGGCGACGACGCCATCTGCCTCAAGTCGGGCAAGGACGAGGATGGAAGAAAACGTGGCGAACCCTGCCAGAACGTTATTGTACGCAACAACATCGTCCTGCACGGACATGGAGGCTTCGTGGTGGGCAGCGAAATGTCGGGCGGCGTCAGGAACATCTACGTGGCCGACTGCACCTTCCTCGGCACCGATGTGGGTCTGCGGTTTAAGAGCACCCGCGGACGCGGCGGAGTGGTAGAAGGCATCTACATCGACCGCATCCAGATGATCAACATCCCCTACGAACCACTGCTGTTCGACCTCTTCTACGGCGGCAAGGCAGCCGGCGAGGAGACCGAAGACGATCTGCAGGGACGCATGAAGGCCGAGATACCGCCCGTCACGGAAGAAACACCCGCCTTCCGCAACATCCACATCTCCAACGTCACCTGCAAGGGTGCCGGACGCGCCATGTTCTTCAACGGACTGCCCGAGATGCCCATCGATAACGTCAGCATCAGCAACGTCACCATCAGCGACGCCAAGCAGGGCATCACCATCAGCCAGGCACGCAACGTCACCTTAGAGAACGTGCACATCGGCACGCCGGGCGACGCCATGCAGATAAAGAATGCACAAGACATCCGCGTCAACGGACAGACCTATCAGAACCCCGGTTCGAAAGCCATGCCCGTCAAGATGTAAAGCCCGCCGATAACGGTACGTAACAACAGACAGTAACTGCAGCAAAGGCTGACAACCGGTCAGCATACCGCTGCATCAATCATACAAGCCATTCAGACAACAATATGAATAAGATAAACTCCAAACTGGCCGCCATCACACTGACCGCCATCATCGCTTCCCTTCCCTCGCTCAGCCTGGGATGCTCCGACGGAAACAGCCCCGAGACAACTCCGGAGCCCCCTTCCGACGAGGAAACACTGACCACCTATCCCACGCCCGACCGCTCCACCATCCCGGCCTTTCCCGGTGCCGACGGAGCAGGCAAATACACCACCGGAGGGGCAGGCGGAACCGTTTACACCGTAACCTCGCTCAAAGACGACAGCTCGCAAGGCACCCTGCGCTGGGCCATCAACCAGAAAGGAGCCCGCACCATCGTCTTCGCCGTCAGCGGCATCATCGAGCTGCAACAGCCACTCAAGGTGCGCAACGGCGACCTGACCATCGCCGGGCAGACCGCACCGGGCGACGGCATCTGCCTGAAGAACTATACGTTCAATATACAGGCCGACAACGTCATCGTCCGCTTTATCCGCTCGCGCATGGGAGCCGACATCGTGCAGAAAGGCGACGACGCCATGAATGCCTATCAGTCGCACCGCAACATCATCATCGACCACTGTTCGCTGAGCTGGAGCACCGACGAGTGTGGCACGTTCTACGACAACCGTAACCTGACCCTGCAATGGTGCATCATCAGCGAAAGTCTGGCCAACTCCATACACGAGAAAGGCGCACACGGCTACGGCGGCATCTGGGGAGGGCAACCCGCTTCGTTCCACCACAACCTGCTGGCCCACCACACCAACCGCACGCCCCGCCTCTGCGGCAGCCGCTACACCGGCAAGCCCGACGAGGAGAAAGTAGAACTCTTCAACAACGTCATCTACAACTACGGCAGCGAAGGCGCCTATGCCGGCGAGGGCGGCTCGTACAACTTCCTGAACAACTACTACAAGCCCGGACCCTATACGGCCACCAAGAGCTCGTACAACCGTCTGTTCACCGCCTATGCCGACGACGGCACCAACGCCAATGCCAAAGGGGTCCACGGCTACTTCTACTTCGACGGGAACTACATGGATGCCACCTGCTCCAAGCTAAGCGACAAGCAGCGTACCGCCATGGCCAAAGTCAATGCCGACAATGCCGCAGGCCTCATCCTGAAAAACGATTTTGCCTCCAAGGACGACGTACTGGCTAAAACCGCCTTCGACATAGCCGAGCACACCTCGCTGCAACCGACTGCCGAAGCCTACGAATCGGTACTTCGCCTGGCCGGTGCCTCGCTGAAGCGCGATGCCTGCGATGCCCGCATCGTCGAAGAAGTACGCCAGGGCACCTATACCTACAAAGGCTCGAATGGTAGCACCAACGGCATGATCGACCAGCCTGCCGACGTAGGCGGATGGCCCGAATACCGCTCGGCCGATGCCCCCAAAGACAGCGACGGCGACGGCATGCCCGACGAATGGGAGAAAGCACACGGCTTGAATCCCGATGCCGCCGACGGCAGTGCCTACAACCTGAGCCCCCGGTACACCAACCTGGAGGTCTATCTGAATGAACTGGTCAGCCACATAGCCTTGCCCGACAATACGTCCGGACAATAGACGGCAACCGTTGCAGCAAACAGACGGACAGCGGTGATTACCCCCACCAAATCCGACTGTATCCCCTCAAGAACAGCAAAAAATGGATTTATAACAAAAAGTACCAACCCAAAAAACAATTTTTGCACATCATGCTTTTTGCATTACTATACATTTGCAACAAAGAATTAACAGTGTGTTCAAACACACCCATAAGATTAACATTACTTAAATTATAACCATGCAAGACAAGTCTAACAAGATGAAAAACATGCGCGCCGTGTTACTATCATTATTAGTAACCCTGATATCGCTCAGCGTATCCGCGCAGAATGTGACCGTAACTGGTACAGTGAAAGACAAGACTGGAGAATCCGTGATCGGAGCCTCCGTAGTTGAGAAAGGGAATACCGGCAACGGTACCATCACCGACATCGACGGTAACTACTCCCTTTCTGTTCCCTCCAACGCCACGTTGGTATTCTCATACGTAGGAATGACGACACAGGAAATCCACGTCAAAGGACAAACAACCATCAACGTCACAATGAGCGACGATGCCCAGGCACTGGAAGAAGTGGTGGTCATCGGTTACGGCTCCGTAAAACGCAAAGACCTGACAGGTTCGGTAGCAACCGTCAGCTCCGACGTGCTGGCAGCAGTCCCCGTTGCCACTGCCACCGAAGCACTGACCGGTAAAATGGCCGGTGTGCAAATCACCACAACAGAAGGTTCGCCCGATGCCGAAATGAAGATCCGCGTACGTGGTGGCGGCTCCATTACCGGTGACAACACACCTCTGTTCATCGTTGACGGCTTTCCCGTGGAGTCCATCTCCGACATCCCCGCCTCCGACATCGAAGACATCACCGTCCTGAAGGACGCCTCCTCGACCGCCATCTACGGTTCGCGCGGTGCCAACGGTGTAATTCTGGTAACCACCAAGTCGGGTAAGGAAGGCAAAGTCAGCGTCAACTACAATGCGTACTATAGCTGGAAGAAGATAGCCAAAACACTGGATGTACTCGATCCGGCCGACTATGCCAAGTGGCAATACGAACAAGCTCTGCTGAGAGGCAAAAGCTACGTAGAGGACTATGAAAGCTATTTCGGTTCATTCGCCGATATAGACATGTACAACAACATACCTTACAACGACTGGCAGGATCTGACCTTCGGACGTACCGGCCATACCTTCAACCACAACCTGAGTATCACGGGAGGTAGCGACAAAATCAAATATGCCTTCAGCTACAGCCACATGAACGACAAAGCCATCATGGAAGGTTCGGACTATAAACGCGATAACTTCAGTCTCAAGCTGAACTCCAAACCGGTGAAGAATGTAACTCTCGACTTCTCCGTACGTTATTCCGAGACCAACATCGGCGGTGGTGGCGCCAACGATGTAAGCAGTACTTATGACTCGGACAAGCGTCTGAAATACTCCGTCATCTATACTCCGATACCTTTGGAGAACATGGATTCATCAGCAGGTAGTGCCGATGACGACTTGGGTAACCTTTATCACCCGCTGACAGCCATCTCGGACAATGACCGCGACCAGGAACGTAAGACCCTGAACATGTCTGGAAGCTTCGGATGGGAAATATTCAAGAACTTCAAGTTCAAGACAGAGCTTGGTTATGACGATTATCGCAACGATGATCTCCGTTTCTACGGGCTTACTACATACTATGTAAAGAATGTACCTTCTGCCGAGAACCAGAATATGCCGGCCATCCAGATAGCCAATACAAACCGTCATAAGTTCCGTAACACCAATACGATCAGTTACGACTTCTCCGATTTGTTCAAAGGTGATAACCATCATCTGAATGCCATGGTAGGTCATGAATGGATCATCACGAAATCAAGCAAACTCACCAACATTGTTCATGGTTTCCCCGAAACGTTCACCGCTGCAGATGCATGGAAACTGACTTCGATGGGTACTCCCTTCTCGATTGACAATTTCTATAATCCGGATGATAAACTGCTTTCCTACTTCGGGCGTATCAATTACGACTATCAAAGTAAATACCTGTTGAGTGCTACCTTCCGTGCAGACGGTTCTTCCAAGTTTGCAGCTGGTAACCAGTGGGGATACTTCCCTTCGGCAGCCGTAGCATGGCGTATTTCGTCCGAGAACTTCATGGAAAGCACTAAAGGATGGCTGGATGACCTGAAACTCCGCTTCAGCTATGGTACTGCCGGTAACAACAATATTCCTTCCGGACAGATGGTACAGACTTACAGCAACTCAGCAACTTCCTGGATCAACGGCTTCTCCAACTATTGGGCTCCTTCGAAAACCATGGCCAACCCCGACTTGAAATGGGAAACGACTATCACACGTAATTTAGGTCTGGACTTCACCCTGTTCGGCGGCAGATTGAACGGTACACTCGAAGCTTACCTGAATACGACAACCGACTTGCTCATCCAGTTCCCCGTAGGTGGTACAGGTTATGATACACAATACAGAAATATGGGTGAAACCGAGAATAAAGGTTTCGAGGCAACCATCAACTGGACGATTGTGAACAAAAAGGACTGGGGAATCAGCTTCAACGCCAACATCGGCTTCAATGACAACACCATCAAAGACCTGGGCATGATGAATGACTTCGGTGCCGAAACTTACTGGGCTTCTTCCGAAATCGGTAATGACTTCTGGATTGCCAAAGGTGGTTCTGTAGGACAAATGTATGGCTTCCGCTCTGACGGACGCTACGAGGCCAGCGACTTTACCGGTTACGATGCAGCTACCGACACCTGGATTCTGAAAGAAGGTGTAGTGGACGCATCGGCTGTAGTAGGCAAAATCAGACCGGGTTCCATGAAACTGAAGAACATTGATGGCAGCGAGGACAATAAGGTTACAACGGATGACCGTGAAATCATCGGTGATGCTAATCCGTTGCACACCGGCGGTTTCGGCATCAGTGCTTATGCTTACGGCTTCGACCTGAGTGCCAACTTCAACTGGAGCTTTGGCAATGATGTCTATAATGCCTATAAAATTGAGTTTACCCAAACTAGCAAATATCAATATCGTAACATGACGTCGGAAATGGCCGATGGCAAACGTTGGACAAACCTGAAAGCAGACGGTACGCTTTGCACAGACTTGAACGAACTGGCAGCCATGAATGCCAACACCACCATGTGGTCACCCTTGACCGACCGTATGGTATTCAGTGACTGGGCTGTCGAGGACGGATCGTTCCTCCGGCTGAACACACTGACATTGGGTTATACGTTGCCCAAGTCCTTGTTGAGCAAAGCCGGAATCCAGAATCTGCGTTTCTATGTGACAGGCTATAACTTGTTCTGTCTGACCAGTTACTCCGGATACGACCCTGAAGTGTCAACAATACGTAAAACCAACCTGACTCCGGGTGTGGACTACTCAGCCTATCCCAAGAGCCGCCAGTTTGTAGTTGGTGTCAACCTGAATTTCTAAACCGAATAAAAGCATAAGAAATGAAAAAGATAATATATATTTCCCTTTTGTCACTGTCCTTAACCGGACTGGTTTCATCGTGCGACCTGGAGGCTCCAAGTCAGTCGGCACTGGACTCTTCCGTCATCTTCTCTACTCCTTCACTGGCAGAAGCTGCCGTAATGGGCATTCACCAGTCTTTTGGAGAGACCAACTCATATCGTGGACGTTTTCTCCCCTACTACGGCATCAATTCGGACATTGAATGGATCAACAATATGGATGCAACCAAAATGCCGGATGCCGGAAAATATGACCTGTGTACCTACGCAGCCACTGCAACCAATACACAGATGAATACAACCAACAATGCTTATGCCAAGTTCTACGAAGGCATCGAGCGAGCCAACCAAGCCATCGCAGGACTTCGTGCCTATGGCAATGTAGAGACCGATGCCACGATGGCGCAATTGCTGGGCGAAGCACTGACTTTGCGCGCTGTCCTGTATCTGGATCTTGTAAAAGGTTGGGGAGACGTTCCTGCACGCTTCGAACCCATCACCACCGAAACCATGTATCAGGGCAGAACAGACAGAGACGTTATCTACAAACAACTGCTGGCCGACTTGGCAGAAGCTAGCAATCTGGTAACCTGGCCCAACGGCAGCAGCGTCACGCAGTCGGTAGAACGTGTTAACAAAGCATTCGTCAAGGGGCTTCGTGCCCGAATCGCCCTGTATGCCGGCGGTTACAGCCAACGTGCCGACGGCATTCGCCTGAGCAATGACCCCGAACTGTCACGCACGTCCATGTACACCATCGCCCGCGACGAATGTTTGGATGTCATCAACCATTGCCCGGCATTGGGTGGACTTGCTTTCAAGGACAATTTCCTGCGACTCTGCCAGGACGTCGTTTCGGCCGGTGCAGAATCGTTGTGGGAGATTCCGTTCTCTGACGGACGAGGACGCGTTCTGTACACCTTTGGTGTGAAACACAACGCCAAAGACCAGTACACACAACAGGCGCAAGGTGGTGTCAACGGTCCGTTGCCTTATCTGTTCTACGACTACGATGTCGAAGACATACGCCGCGACATAACCTGTGTTCCTTATGACTGGTCAAAAGATTTAGTCGATGGACGTGCCAAACAAGAACTTCGCAGTGTAAAGAGCTGGTGCTTCGGAAAACTCCGTTATGAATGGATGAACCGTATCGTAACTTCGACAAACGATGACGGCGTCAACTGGCAATACATGCGTCTGGCTGACGTTTACCTGATGGCAGCCGAAGCTATCAACGAACTGGAAGGTCCGGACAATGCGGCACAATACCTAAAGCCGGTACTCGATCGTGCACTTCCTGCAGCCAAAGTTTCCGCTTACATGAGCACAGCCACTGCAAGCAAGGATGCTTTCTTCGACGCCATCGTCGAACAACGTGCACTTGAATTCGCAGGCGAATCGCTGAGAAAGGCCGACCTGATTCGCTGGAACCTGTTAAAGACCAAACTGGACGAAGCCAAAGACAAAATGATGAAATTGGCACGCCGCGAAGCTCCCTATGACGACCTGCCCGAAAAGTTGTATTACCAAACGGCCGAAGACGGCGAGACTCTGATGATTTACGGTCTGAACCACGGCGATACCGACGAAGCCGGAGAAGCATTGGGATACGAAAGCAGCACAACATGGCTGTCCACCGAAAAGCTGGAAGATGCACTGATCAATGCTCTTTACACCCAAAACCCCGACGAGAATCAGGTATGGCCTATCTGGCAGACATTCATTGACAGCAGCAACGGCATGTTGAGCAATGACTAATTGTATAACCTATAACAGGAAACATTATGAATAAATTAAAAAGATACACATACGCGTTAGGGCTCGCTTTAGCAGCCCTAACCACAGCTTGTGAAGACCAAAGTGAAGAAATCACAAGCATTGACTACAGCCGCCTCTTTGCTCCCATCAACGTAGAAGCACGCGTCACTAACCGCACCAACGTACAATTAACATGGAATCCGAGCAAGGGAGCCACTGCCTACAACATCGAACTGTTTGCCAACGACAGCCTGACCTTTGCAGGTTCGCCGGTCAATACCTACAGTAGCATTACGGCCGACGAAATGCCTTACCAAATTGTTGGTCTGGAAGGCGAGACCCAATATTCTGCACGCATTCAGGCTATATGCGAAGACGAGAGCAAGGCTTCCAAATGGAGCGGAGTCTTCTTCGAGACAGACACTGAACAAATCTTGTCGCCCGTCACCGAAGCCGACCTGACTTTCAACTCAGTTACCTTGCATTGGACTGCCGGACAGACAGCCACGGAAATAGTATTGACTCCGGCCGATGTACCGGCACATACCGTTACTGCCGAAGAAATTGCCGCCGGACAGGCAACCATCACCGGACTGAAAGCCGAAACCGAATATACTGCCAAACTGATGAACGGAAGCAAGACCCGCGGAACCCAAACTTTCACCACACTGATAGACTTGGGAGGAGCCATCGAAGTGAAACCTGAAGACGACTTCGTGGCCATGATCGAAGCTGCCAACGCCGGAGATGCTTTCGCATTCCATCCGGGCACTTACACCATTCCCGACGAAGAAGGTGGCATCGGCAAACTCAACATCAAGACCAGTGTCGAAATCAAGGCTGTACGACCGAGCGACCGGCCCATCATCAACGGATGCATTACGCTGAACGACGGAGCTTCGCTGACCATCAAACAAGTGGTAATGGACGGAACAGGTACCGATGGCAGTCAGGCCTTCGACTTCAAGACTGCAACCAACTACGACCAGCTCATCATCGACGACTGCGAAATCAAGAACTACGGCAAAGGTTTCTACTACGTGAACGTAGCAGCTCAGATCGGAGAGATAACTATCAATAACTCACTGATTTCGAACATCGAATGTAGTGGTGGAGATATGTTCGACTGTCGCAAAGGATACATTGCAGCCCTCAACATCACCAATACCACTGTATGGAACAGCTGTAAAGAGCGCGATTTCATCCGGTATGACGATTCTTCCGGAAACTTTGCCGGTGCCGCTCCTGTCATTACTGTGGACCATTGCACCATCGACGGTGTCAGCAACGATGCCAGTCGGAGGGTCTTCTACGTACGTTTCAAGAACAACAGCATCACCTTCACCAACAATCTGTTGTCCAACATGAGTTCCTGTGGAAGAGGATTCTCGGACAGCGGCAATACAGCTGTACCGACATTCGACAATAACAATTACTTCAACACGAAGAACCTTGTCAGCAACGACGGTGGATCGTCCAAGTTCTTCGACGAAAAGGGAACAACACTCGACCCAGGTTACAAGGATACCGCCAACGGCGACTTCACCCTGACCAACGAAGACCTCATCTACAATCAGGTAGGCGACCCGCGCTGGTACTGATGAAAACTTGTTAGGCTTCTATAGCATATAGATTCCGGTTGACGAAAGGGGAGTACATCGCTTGATGTACTCCCCTTATTTTTGGAGCAAACACAAAGCATACAAACGGACAACAGCCGATGTGCGGCAGAAAAAGGCAGGCAGTCCGATCACTGTTCCCAAGCTGCAGAGTTGCTGCATCCAGGCTGCAGAGTCACTGCAAACAAGTTGCAGAGCTACTGCACGCAGGTTGCAGAGCTACTGCAAACAGCTTTGCAGTAACGCTGCAAAGAGGGATGCAGTGACGCTGCAAACAGGGATGCAGTAACACTGCAACCAGCATACACTGTCGCCACAACCCGTATGCATCCCCACAGAAGCCTGTGAGAAACGCTGTTCCATCGGGAGTTATGAGGAAAACGAAAGGACGATGCAGACGGAAACGGCTATTTCCGCTGCATCACCTTGTCACGATATTCGGTAGGGGTCATCTGCATCTTGGCCTTGAAGCACTTGCTGAAGTAGCGCGGATCGTTGATGCCGACCATATACGAAATCTGCGTCATGGAGTATTCGCCCGTCTCTATCAGCTGAACGGCACGGTTGATGCGCATCTCTTTGATGAATTCCACCGGCGCCAGTCCCGTCAGTGTCTTCAGCTTCTTGAAGAAGACGGAGCGGCTGACGGCCAGTTCGCGTACCAGGTCGTCCACAACCAAGTCGCCGTTGTCCATGTTGGCTTCCATCAGTTCTACCAGCTTGTCCATGAATTTGCGGTCGTTGGGCGACATCTCGGCCTTGGGCTTCTCTTCGGCTGCAGCCTCGGTTCCGGCGGTCGAAACGGTGGCAGTGGCCGACATGAACTCCTGCCGGAAAGCTTCCTGCCACTTGTGACGGCGGGCCAGCAGATTCTTGACGCGTGCTTTCAGGTAGGTGGCGCTGAAGGGCTTGGTGATGTAGTCGTCGGCACCGTACTCCAATCCTTCGAGCTTGCTCTCGATCGAAGTTTTAGCCGTGAGCAGGATAATCGGAATGTGGCTGGTGGTCATGTCCGCACGCAGCTCTTTCGTCATGGCGATGCCGTCCTTGCCGGGCATCATGACGTCGCTGATGATGATGTCAGGCAACAGCTGCAGTGCCTTGTTCAGTCCCTGTATGCCGTCTTCGGCCTCCACCACCCGGTAGTCGGGCGCAAAGATGCTGCGCAGGAACAGGCGAAGTTCCGGATTGTCCTCCACCAGCAGCATCGTCTCGCGGGCAACGGCCTTGTCGTCTTCCGCCTCGGCAACAGCCTCATGACCCGCTTCCGCTTCGGATGGAACCCCACCCTCTGCCGGTGCGTCACTGCGTTCTGCCGTCGTCGTCGCCATGCCGGCCGTAGCATCGTCCTGCAGGAATTCGGTGGTTGCATCGTAGTGTTCTTTCCCTTTTCGGAAGTCCACCCTGAAACAACTGCCCTCGCCCAGCTTGCTGTCCACGGTAATGGTTGCCTTGTGCATCTCGACCAGTTCCCTTACCAGCGACAGGCCGATGCCGGTACTGCTGGCATGGGCAAACAGTTTGTGGTCCACCAAGTTCTCGAAACGCAGGAAGAGCGACTTGCGACGGTTCTCGTCGATGCCGATGCCCTGGTCCTGCACTCCGATGGAGATGGTCTTTTCGTCCTCGCGCACAAAGACGGAAATCATCTTGCCCTCGGGCGTGTATTTAAAGGCATTGGACAGCAGGTTGTACACAATCTTTTCCAGCTTGTCCGCATCGGCCCACAGGTAGAGGTCGTCCTTCTCGGCCTCGAGCAGGAAGTCGATGTGATGTTCTTCGGCCACGGACTCGAAGTTCTCCATAATCTTCCGGATGAAGGGTACCACCTCTATGCGCTGTACCTGCATCTTCATTTTCCGGTTCTGTATCTTCCGGAAGTCCAGTATCTGGTTGATCAGCCGCAACATCCGGTTGGTGTTGCGCTCCACTACCTTCAGCTGTTCGCGGGCATCGTCGGGCAGCGGTGTGTTCTGCAGCACGTATTCCACGGGGCCTGCTATCAGGGTGAGCGGAGTACGCAGCTCGTGCGATATGTCGGTAAAGAAGCGAAGCTTCATGTTCGTCAGCTGCTGTTCGATGGAGACTTTGTGCTTCAGCCGGTAAATGGTGAACAGGATATAGACGGCTGTCACCACCACGGCAAGCAGAAAGAGCACGTACAGGAAGTAGGCCAGCGGCGTCTCCCAGAAGGATGGCTCGATTTCTATCTCCAGCGTGCGTACGTTGTCCGTCCACACTCCGTCGGCGTTGGTCGAACGTACCTTGAACGTATAGTGTCCCTTCGGCAGATTGGTGTAAGTAGCGGTGCGCTGCGTGCCCACATAGTTCCACGCCTCTTCGAAGCCTTCCAGGATATAGGCATACTGTATTTCGGAAGGAGCCGAATAGTCGAGCGCCGCATACTGCAGGGTAAAGATGTTCTCCCGATGCGACAACACCAGTTCGCTCACGTCGTCCAGACTCTGCTTCAGCACGGAGCTGCTTGCCGAAGGCGTTACGTTCTTGTTCGCAATCAGCAGTTTGGAGAATACGACAGGCGGCACGAAACTGCTCTTCCGTATCGAGTCGGGGCAGAAGAAGAAAACACCGTCGCTTGCTCCGAACATCATCTTTCCCTGCGAAGTATAGGCCGAAGCCGCCTCGCTGAAGCGCACACGGAAGGAAATGGACTTGTCGCTGTAGTTCTCGAACCGTTCGTCCGAAGGCACAAACTTGCTGATGCCGTTCTCGGTACTCATCCAGAGGTTGCCCGCTCCGTCTTCACGGATGGACAACAGCACGTCCGACGGCAGACCGTTTTCCACACTGTACGACTGGAACCGCGCCTTTCCCTGTCCGTCGAGCGACAGCAGTTTGTTCAGTCCGCCGCCAAAGGTAGCCAGATACAGTTCGTTCTGCCGGGTCGAGATAATCCAGTGCACATCGTTGTTGCTCAGGCTGTGCTCGTCCTCCGGAATGCGCTGGAAGTGATGGAACACCGCCTCCTCGGCCGACTTGAAACTGTCCTTCACGACCAGAGCGCCCAGCGTAGTACCAATCCAGATGTTGCCCCGACCGTCGCCCGTGATGAAGCGCGCCTTGTAACAGTTGTCTATGGGATAGCCTTTCAGATGGTTGCGGTGGTTCATGAACACTTCCCTGCCGCTTTCGTCACGCGTCAGGTAATTGACTCCCCCACCGAAAGTGGCCACCCAGATGCGGCCCCGTTTGTCCTCATAGACACAATATACATTGTCGTCGCTCAGGCTGTAAATGTCGTCCTTGCTGTAGCGGTAGCGCGTCAGGCTGTACTTTCCGCCGTGCGGTTCAGCCTTGACAAGGCCGTCACCCTTGGTCGCTATCCACAGGCAGCCCTTGCTGTCCTGCAGCAGGAAATAGACATTGCCTTCCATCGGCTTCCCGGTGGGCGACACGCTGCCGGCCTCGGTCAGATAGCCCTTGTACGTCCGGTTGAAGTCATATACCCGCAACTTACCGTCTTTCAGTCCCACCCACAGGTTGTGGTCGCTGTCTTCGCAGATGGCACGCACCTCGTTGCTCAACGACTCGTAACTGTGCGCAACCGGAGTAAACAGGCTGAACTGAGACGGACGGAAGGTCACCTTCTCCAAACCCTTGGAGTGGGTACACATCCACAGATTGCCCTGACGGTCGGAAAAAGCGGAATGTATCTTGTTGGAGAAGCGCCAGCTGCCGTCGGACAGACTGTTGTAGAACGGCCGCAGGCAGTCGGCCTGCCTGTCGAAACGCGAGAATCCGCCGCCATAAGGATGCACCCACACCGTTCCATATACATCCTCGTGAATGTGGAAAGCCGGACGCGAACGGTCGGTACTGGTCGGCTCTACCGCTATAACTTCGGTCTTCAGCCGGCGGGTCTGCGGATTGAAGTGAACAACCGTACCCGGCACTTCCTGTTCGAACCAGACTTCTCCCGTCCTGTCACGGTAGGCCGACAGCACAGGCGCCGCAGGGAAGTGCGAAGCGTCATAGTGCGTCTTCTCTCCCGAAGACAGATTGCAAACGAAGAAACCGTCGCTGGCAGTAACCAACAACACGTCATCTCCCTCCAGACTGTGAATAGAGACCACCCGCGACGAAACGGGAAGCTGCAACAGGCGGAACTGCCCGCCCGACTTCCGGTATCGCCATACACGTCCGTTATCCGAACCGAAAAGCACCTCCTGACCCGACTCGCAACAGGCATAGAAAGGCTGCTCTTTCGGAGCATCCTCCTGTGCTGTCCCGGCAAAATAAAACACCGGCGTCCTGCTGCCCGACGACAACAGGCCCAACCCGTTGTCCGTCAACAGCCATTCGTGTCCGGAATAGTCGCGACAGACATCGTTCAGCCGAACGGCCGGAAAGTGTTCCGAACGCACCTTATACCACTCAGCCGACAAACGGTATGTAGCCGAATCGGTGCTGACCCTGATGGCTCCTTCCTTTTCGGTAAGCAGCCACACGATGCCGCCGGGCAACGGCTTAATGGCACGCACGTTGCAGGCACTCCCTTCTTCCTGCATTGACGGCACGCGTTCGAAGACCTCCGTCCGCGGGTCGAAGCGGAACGCCAGATTGTCGTACGTCAGCAACCAGATGAACCCGTACTCGTCTTCGTACATATAGTCCACACGGTTGTTGGTCAACGCAATCCGGTTGTTCGGACGTGCCTTGTAAGTTTTGAACGAATATCCGTCGAACTTGTTGATGCCGTCCCACGTCGAGAACCACATGTTCCCCTTCTTGTCCTGAAGGATCGACATAATTGTATTTTGCGAAAGCCCGTCTTCGGAAGAATAGTGGGTGAACAGACAGTCGGAATGTCCACTCACCGGCAATGCCCACAAACAGAGCACACACCCGACAACAGCATACAGGAGGTTTTTCATAAGCACAATCAATCTTTGGCGTAAAGATACGGATTTCAACAAGAACAGACACCCGAAATCAAAGAAACTTGCACGGCCCGACACAGAAAAAAGACCTTTTCAGCCGGGAATCGCCCCGCAAATCGTATATTTGCATATCCAAGAGGCTCGCGGCCTCCCCAACCGATGTCCCGACCTCGAACGGAAGTGCCAAGTTTTACTTACGGAAATCTCCAAATCCAACATACAACCATGAAACGACTTCTCTGCCTGCTGCTATGCGCTGCTTCTTCCATCATGGGCGCCGTTGCGCAAACCGGCGATTCCCTGTCTTACGGCGTGACGGGCAACATGCCTTCCTTCTACACACAGCTCAAACAACAGCTCACCTACCCCATGGCTTGGGGAAACGCCCCGACCCGCGACTTCGGCCAATGGCGCCTACAGGCACGCGACATCCTGCAAACGTGTATGCAAAACCTGCCCCCTGCCCCTGATGCCTACGACATGACCGTCATTGCCACCGAACGGCGCAACGGCTACGAGGCACGCAAGGTCGCATTCAATCTGTCCGCGTGGTATCGCGTGACGGCCTATCTGCTGGTGCCCGACGGTACGGGTCCTTTCCCTGCCATCGTCATGCTGCACGACCACGGTGCACACTTCAGCATCGGCAAGGAGAAATTAGTGCGTCCCTTCCGGGTAAGCCCCGAAACGGCTGCCGATGCCGACCAATGGGTGCAGCGTTACTACGACGGACAATACACCGGCGACTACTTTGCCCGCCACGGCTATGTAGTGCTGGCCGTCGATGCCCTGCTCTGGGGCGAACGGGGCCGCCAGGAAGGAGCCGACTACGACGTACAGCAGGCATTGGCTTCCAACTTTCTGCAAATGGGTACTTCGTGGGGCGCGCTAATCAGTGCCGACGATGTACGGAGCGCCGAGTTTTTGGCTTCGCTTCCGTGTGTCGATAAGGAACGGATAGGATGTATGGGGTTCTCGATGGGAGCTTACCGCTCGTGGATGCTTGCGGCGCTGACCGATACGGTCAAGGCGGCAGCTTCGGTCTGCTGGATGAACACGACCGAGCACCTGATGACGCCGACCAACAATCAGAACAAAGGAGGCTCGGCCTTTGCCATGCTTATTCCGGGTATCAGACGCTACTTAGACTATCCGCATGTGGCCGCCATCGCCTGCCCCAAGCCTTCCCTGTTCTTCTGCGGAAGCAAGGACAAGTTGTTTCCCCTCGAGGGCGTGGAGGATGCTTTCGCTACAATGCAACAGGTATGGGACAGCCAGCACGCCGCCAAGAATCTTGTCACCCGCGTATGGGACGAAAAGCACTTCTTCAGCAAAGACATGCAACAGGCCACCCTCGACTTCTTCGACCGGCACCTAAAGCCCTGACTGACAAAGACGGACGCCACGGATGCGGAACCGCTTACTTCAGTTGCTTCTTTATCCACTCCCAGTGGCTGCGCTCGGTGTCGTCCGAAGTCCAATGCTCGTTGACGGGGGTTATCAGGGCTTCCTTGGGGCACGACAGCACATTATAGACGGCATAGCTGGTAGTGGGCGGGCATACGTCGTCGTTGTATCCCCACGTCATACGGACAGGAACCTGAATGCGACGGGCAAAGTTGACTACGTCATAATAGGCCATCGTCCGCAACTTATCGGGAGTGTCCATGCCTTCGATGCGGAAAAAGTGCGGATATCCGCCTGCCCGTCCGGCTTTGTAGCCCGCCATGTCGCTCAGTGCCGGATGATTGGCCACGCAGGCGGTGACGCGTTTGTCCAATCCGGCAGTGACCAGTGCCAAGGCTCCGCCCTGACTGCCTCCCTGCACAATGACGTTCTTCCCGTCCCACTCGGGCAGGGAAGTCAGCAGATCGATGCTGCGTACGCAGGCCAGATAGACGCGCTTCATATAGTAATGGTCCCGGTTGTCCAGGCCATTCATCAGGTATCCGTTCTCGCTTCCGTTGAAGGCATCGCTGATTTCCCGGAAAGTTTCGGCACTCATTTCCGGATTCAGGCCGTGTATCTCGATTTCGAAACGGATGCATCCCTCTTCGGCATAATACTTGTGGCGCAAGGGGTCCTTGATGGTCTTGATGCCCGCTCCCGGGGGACAGAGCACCACGGGACACGCCCCTTGGGCCGCCTGCTTGGGATAGAACAGATAACCGTAAACGGACTGTCCGCGCGCACTGACCTGCAACTTGACGAGGTAGCAGTCTATCCGGTCGGTACAATACTGTTCAGCACGCACCTTCGTATATTTCAGAGGAACTTTGGCCAGTTCGGCTTTGTTTTTCACCCAGAACTCTTCGAAATCAGCAGGTTTCGTAGTATAGGGGCGAATCTCCTCAGGCGAGAAGCCTACCTTGATGTGATGACGATACGTCTTCCCGTCCACCGTAGCCCACATGCGACAGTCGCGAAAACCCGGCTGCTTCATGGTACCCACGTTTATCACAGCCTTTCCGTGTTTCAGCTGCACGCTGCCTTGGGCGTCGGCCGGCATCATGTCGCCGCCCATCTCGTAGTGAACGGTGACCCCGTCCTGCGGCATGCCGTATTTCAACAGCTGTACTTCGACCGTTGCCTTCTCGCCCGTCCGGTACAGCCAGTCGGCATGGTCGGGCACTGTCACCCACAGCACATCGCTGCGGTAAGGGTTGTTCTCGGCCTGCAAGGGAAGCAGGGCCAAACACAGAAAGAGAAGTAAGAAAAAAGCCTGTTTCATACGTCGTTTCATCGTTTTATGTCCAACAAAGCATTGCCGTTCTTCACCGGGTTCCATCCATCGTTACCTGCCAATACTTCTTCAATGGAATAACCTTGCAAGTCTTTCAACTGACGGGAGAAAGGTGCACGCTCGGCCACCGTCGCTGCTCCCACACCCGTATTTTGGTATTCGGCATAGAAGACAGTCTTTTCAGCCTCCTTCTTGCCCCAATTGTGCCAGCCTGCGGGCAGAATGTGGCTACCTAAGTCGCAACGGATAAACACCGCCTGCGCATACGGCCGCCACGGGCGGGACAGATAGACACCGTCCACTCCCTCGTCTGCCGTCAGCCGACAGTCGTAGAACACGTAGCCGTAAGGCTGTCCTTCGTCGGTAGAAGGAGCCGTCACGTAGCCCTTGCCCTTGCTGTGGATGTGGCAACGGTTGAAGACAGCCGTCGACCAGCCGAAGATGAAGTCCACCGTTCCTTCCACGTAGCAGTCTTCGTAGTACTGGCGGCAGCCTTTCGCATAGGTGTACAGAGTATCCTGGAATCCCAGGAAGCGACATTGCTTGAAGTAAGCACGGTCGGCACTGACAAAGCAGGCTACGGCCTGACCGACCGGACCGGCGGTATTCTCGAAAGTGATGTTTTCAGCATAAAAATCGGGAGCATAGATGTAGCACGAGGCAGAGCCGGAGGTTCCCGTATTCTCGCCAAAGCGGTTCGGTTTGGAAGCATAGTCGCCGAAAGACAACACGGCACCTTCCTGCCCGATGAGCGAAAGGTTGATTTTGCTTTCGGGAATCACAATCTTTTCGCGATAGACGCCTTCGCGCACCAGAATGGTGGTGCGCACGTTCTTCCGGTAATCGGGCACGGCGTTGATAGCCTCCTGCACGGTGAAGAAATCGCCACTTCCGTCCTTGGCCACCACAAAGTCGTAATGACGGACGTAAGGCGCCAGTGCCGGAACCGCCGCGGCAATGGCGTCGATGGCCAGTCCTGCCACGATGCGTGCGCCCCGTACATTGAGGTGCGTGTTGTCTTCACGCCCTTTGGGCATGGCAGGCACCGTATTGGCAGGTACCCACATGAAGAGTTCTTTCGACTTGACCGGTCCCAGTCCCTCCACCAGTTCGTGGGTAATCCGGTTCATATCGACAAACGGCACATCCAGCTCGCGCGCCACGTTGCGGGGCGACTCCAGGTAAGCACCGTGGGTATCAATCAGCCGGTCGCCCTCGGCAAGATGTTCGGCCTGCGCCTCGCGCTTGGCATCGGGATTGACACCCTTGCGGATGTCGTCCTGACTAATGGCCGCTGCTACCGAACTGCCGTCGGCCGTGCCAAAATTACGCCGCACGATGGAGTTGAACAATACGGGGATGGCTCCCTTGGCGCGTGCCTCGGTGACAAAACGTTTCAGGTTGGCATCGAACGAACCGCCACCGGCATCGGTATGCCGCTTGGGATCGGTCTTCTCGTCGTTGTGACCGAACTGGATAAAGACGTAATCGCCCTTCTTCAGCAGCGAAAGCACCTTGTCCCACCTGCCTTCGTCGATGAAACTCTTGGTGCTGCGTCCGTTCACGGCATGATTATCCACCCGTATCTCTTCGGACAGGAATCCGGGCAACATCTGTCCCCATCCTCTTTCGGGGTTTCCGCCGGTCAGGTCCTTGTCCGCCATGGTCGAATCGCCAATCATAAAAATGGTGATTGCTGGTTTGTCGGCCTTGAACGCCGTAAAGACCAGAAACAAGGCCAGCAGCAGAATCAGTTTGTTTTTCATATTATTCTTTTTTTACAGTTTCTTGGTTCATATCTATTTGGCAGAGGGCGTTTTCAGCCCTCACCTGCATCCCGTTTCCGGGACACTTGCACGGCTCGCGAGAGACACTTGTACGGCTCGCGAGCAACACAAGTGTGGAACACGAGCCGTGCAAGTGTGGCTCACATCCCCCGCCAGAAGGCTTCTGAATGGGGGCTGGAGCCTTATTTTTGTGCTTCAGAGGGTGTCCACGTCCGACACTGGCTGAAGATGTGGTTCCAATCAGTATATTTGACAGCTTCTTCCTTAGTCAGCATCTTCACCCAGCCTACACGCCGCGAGGTATCGGCTCCCGGACCACGGTTGCCGTATTCGCCATAACGGGCTGTCCGCTCGTTGTCGGCGTTTCGCCAGTTGTCCCACCCGGCGGGACAGATGTGTGCACCCATCTCGCACCCCACAAACACGGTAGCGGCATACGGTCGCCACGGACGCCCCAGATAGACCTTGTCCACATCCGGAGCCGCTGTCAGCCGACAGTTCAGAAACACGTAGCCCACCTCCACACCGGGCGGTGTAGAAGCTGCCGTGATGTACGAATTACGTTTGCTATGGATGACACAGTCCTCGAACAGGGCGGTGGAAGGACCGAAGATAAAATCGGTTGTTCCCTCGATGTAGCAATTCTTGAAATAAAGGCGGGTACCGGCAGCACCGGTATAGACAGTATCCTGATTGCCCAGGAAGCGGCAGCCGACGAACACCAGCCGGTCGCCCTCGGTGTGCAAGGCCACAGCCTGCCCCAAGGGAGGGGCATTGTTCTCTATCGTCAGGGTGCGGAAAGTGATACCGTTGCCTTCCACCTTCAACGTATAAGTGCGGAACGTACCCATACGGCGGATATTGGCGTGGTCGTCGAACGTTATCACCGTCTTTTCGGCATCCTCGCCCACAAAATCGACATTCTGTAGCCACGAAGGCACTACCAGCTTTTCCCGATACACACCGTTGCGGACGAGCACCGTCACCCGATAGTCCATAAAGGCACGTATGCCCTCCATGGCCTCGGTCAGCGTGCGGTAATCGCCGTTGCCGCTGCCGTCCACCACGAGCGTGTCTTTCCACTTGCCGTTGGCCGACCATGCGCTTCCTGCACAGACCAGGCACAGCAGCAACAACCGAAAACGTATCAGCACCTCACGTTTCATCCTGCGACGGCTTTATTTGACGATGGCTTTTACTTCCTGCAGGCGTTCCCATTCGAGGCTTGCCAGGATGAACGGCCCCACGGCCTTGGCATCGTTGTCGCGGATGGTCTCGTTGATGTAATAGTCGTAATCGCCCGAACGATAGTTCTTTCCACCCAGTCCGGCCACGGCACAGGCCTGCGTGATGCTGACCAGTCCGTCCTTGTCCACACGGATAAATTCTTTCAGAATGCCCTTGTAGCCCTTGACGGCTACTTCCAGATAAGAGGGATAGATATACCCCTTGCGTACCCCCTTAAACAACGCATAGACGAACATGGCCGAGCAAGAGGACTCCAGATAGTTCCCTTTAGCGCCGCTCTTGTCGAGCACTTGATACCACACACCCGTCTTGCCGTCTTGCAGGCGCTTCACTTGAGTTGCAATGTTGTTGAAGATGACCAGCATGGAATCGCGACCCTCCTCGTGCTTCGGAATAAAGTCGAGTGCATCGACAAACGCCATGGCATACCAGCCCAGCGCACGCCCCCAGCAATGCTTCGACTGACCGGTCACGGGGTCGGCCCAACGTTCCTTGCGGCTTACGTCGCACGCATGGCGGTACAGTCCGTTGGCAGGGTCGTATGTATGGCGTGCGGCCATCAGGAACTGATTGACCACATCGGGATAAACCTCCACCTGATTGTTGCGGAAGGCATATTCGGCGTAGAAAGGAGCCCCCATGTAAACGCCGTCCAGCCACACCTGATTGGGATAAATCTTCTTGTGCCAGAAGCCGCCGTCGGCATTGCGCGGATGTTCGTCGAACTGGCTGCGCAGCAGGTCGAGGGCTTTCCGGTATTTCTCGTCCTTGGTCTGTTCGTAGATGCGGAACAGGAATTTACCGGAGTTCACACGGTCCAGGCTGAACTCCTGACGCTTATACATCTTTATAGTGCCATCGGCATTCACCATGGTGTCGGCATAGGCCAGGGCGTAATCGTAGAACTTGCGGTCGCCGTAACGGTCGTAAACGTCGAGCATCGACTGCAGCTCCAGTCCGTGGCAATAGTCCCACTTCAGTTTGGGCTGGAAGTCCAGTTGCCACGACTCCGGACAACGTATCATTTCCGACTCGGCCATCCGTACCGACCAGGGCAGTTTATCATTTACTTTCTGAGCAGACATTCCCCAAGGAAGAATCATCCACAGGGAGCATACTAAAATCTTACAAGCGGTCAATGTTTTCATGGGATTATTCTAATTATAGTATCAGACCAATAATTTTCCGAAACAAAAATAGTGTATTTCCTCTGAAACAGCGTGTATTTTTGGGTATTGTATGTGCAATATTTGGTATTCGTGTGCGAGAACGGAGATTTTTGTGCGCGATAACGACATTTTTTGGCCAAAATCGTCCATTTTACTAAATATTATGGCTTTCGAATTTGATTAATTGAGAAAAGGTCTTAATTTTGGCACAGTTTTCAAAATGTACCAATCGAAAAACATAACCTTATTAATAATTAAATCAGAAAAAAATGGAACAAGTCTTCGGCTATATCATCGGGTTGGGAGCAGCAGTGATGATGCCTATTATCTTTACAATCTTAGGAGTTTGCATCGGTATCAAGTTCAGCAAGGCGCTGAAAAGCGGTCTGCTGGTGGGCGTCGGTTTTGTCGGTCTGTCAGTCGTTACGGCCTTGCTGACCAGCAGTCTTGGTCCTGCCTTGAGTGAAGTAGTCGAAATCTACGGCCTCCAACTGAAGATATTCGATATGGGTTGGCCGGCAGCGGCAGCCGTTGCCTACAACACCTCGGTAGGCGCCTTCATCATCCCGGTCTGTCTGGGTGTAAACATCCTGATGCTGCTGACCAAGACTACCCGCACGGTCAACATCGACCTGTGGAACTACTGGCATTTCGCGTTCATCGGTGCCGTGGTCTATTTTGCCAGCGAAAGCATCCTGTGGGGCTTCTTCGCAGCCATCATCTGCTACATCATCACCCTGATTTCGGCCGACTATACCGCCAAGAAGTTCCAGAACTTCTATCCCGGCATGGAAGGCATCTCCATTCCGCAACCCTTCTGTGCAGGCTTCATCCCCTTTGCCGTAGTCATCAATAAAGTACTGGACAAGATCCCCGGATTCGACAAGCTGTACATCGACGCCGAAGGCATGAAGAAAAAGTTCGGTCTGCTGGGCGAACCTCTCTTCCTGGGTATCGTCATCGGATGCGGCATCGCTGCCCTCTCCTGCCACAACGGTCAGGAACTGGTGGACAAGATACCTTATATATTAGGACTCGGCATCAAGATGGGTGCCGTCATGGAGCTGATTCCGCGCATCACCGGCCTGTTCATCGAAGGTCTGAAACCCATCTCCGACGCCACACGCGAACTGATTGCCCGCAAGTTCAAGGGAGCCGTAGGCCTGAACATCGGTATGAGTCCCGCATTGGTTATCGGCCATCCTACCACATTGGTGGTTTCCCTGCTGCTGATTCCCGTAACCATCCTGCTGGCTGTCATCCTGCCGGGCAACGAATTCCTGCCGCTGGCATCCCTGGCCGGTATGTTCTACGTATTCCCGTTGGTATTGCCCATCACCAAGGGTAACGTGCTGAAGTCGTTCCTCATCGGACTCGTGGCACTGACCGTCGGCCTGTATTTCGTGACCGACCTTGCTCCGCACTTCACCCAGGCTGCCAACGATGCCTATGCCACAACCGTAGCCAAAGGCAGTCCCGACGGTGCCCTGAAGATTCCCGACGGATTCGAAGGCGGTGCGCTCGACTTCGCATCGAGCATCTTCTCGTGGGTCATCTTCCACCTGACATATACCTTTAAATATATAGGTGCAGGCATTCTGGTATTGTGCACTCTGACTCTGATGATCTGGAACCGCCGTGCCATCATCAGACTGCAGCAAAAAGCAGCCAACGAACCTGCAGAAAAACAAAACTGAAAACAAAAACATCAAAAAAAGGAGTAATATGAAAAGATTAGCATTCGCATTTATGCTGGGAGCCGCTGCCATCGCAGCCAACGCCCAAGTGAACTACAAAGTGCAGACAGCCTGCCATCCGGACGACGTGAAACACTACGACACCGAACGTCTGCGCAATGCCTTCATCATGGAAAAAGTGATGGCTCCGGACGAAATCAACGTTACCTATACACTGTACGACCGCCTCATCTATGGCGGTGCCATGCCAGTCAACAAAGTTCTGAAACTGGATGTTTTCCCCGAACTGGGACCGGAAATCACTTACTTCCTGGAGCGCCGCGAGCTGGGCGTCATCAACATCGGCGGTGACGGCGTAGTGACCGTAGATGGTAAGGAATATCCGATGAAATACAAAGAAGCCCTCTACGTAGGTTGCGGCAACAAGGAAGTGACTTTCAAGAGCAACGACGCCAGCAAGCCCGCCAAGTTCTACATCAACTCGGCTCCTGCCTATAAACCTTATGTGACACAGCTGATTACTACCGACGTAAAGGCTCAGAAAGCCGATCCCAAGAAATACGCTCTCGCCATCTCGGACCACTATGGAAAGATGGAGGAAAGCAACGACCGCGTTGTGAACCAGCTGATCGTAAAAGATGTACTGGAAA
>OMCT01000259.1_pt1 | contig 44372 bp, 32 predicted proteins | sample 1674301 | NCBI WGS metagenome assembly OMCT01 (sample SAMEA103958158, study PRJEB25191) | human gut metagenome
GGCGATAACTTCTTCTAACTCCTTTAACTCCTGCAAGTTTGACTTCGTCGATTTTTAATTCGCACTTACAAAACTTGAGCTACTTATTTATTCATTATTTCATTTTTAATTATTTGTTTCCAATCTGATATATGTCGGTTCAACTTGTTATGGATATCGTTATCCCGAATGGCTCAAATTTGGGAATGAACCAGCTGAGTTGCCTTGAGGTAATTTCCTTCTACTTTCTGAATAACTTTTTTCTATGTCATCAAATAGAGTAAGGTATTTGGCTTCTGTCAGTAGCAACTTCTACACACCGTTTTATAGATCACGTTGCCAAGAGGAAGTTTCATGTTTTTTTAATATCGTGTGGCATTCTACAAAGAATCGTTATAATGCCGCAGGGAATACTCTGTGAAACTCGGTGTCCCCTGTTGTGCAAGCCGCTTTTTCGGGGCGCGGAGTCACATAGTTCTCCGCTGCCCTTCGGCAAACTCCTTCGAAACCGAGTTGCTGAAACTGCGGCACACGTCGGCGGCAAACTCGATGCCGCACCGGATGATTTTGTCCCACGTGGCTTCGTCCACCGTGGCAAGGTCGTCGTAGCGCACGTTGTACTTCAGCAGGCCGAAGATGATGCCTGCGTTGAAGTTGTCGCCCGCGCCGATGGTGCTGACTGCCTCAATCGGGGGGATGGGGTAGTTCTTGGAACAGGTGGCCGTGCGCAGCGATACCTGCTGTGCGCCCCCCGTGCAGAGGAAGTTGCGGCAGTAGAACTTCACCTTGTCGCGGTAGATCTTGTCGGCGTCCTTCAGGCCCCACATGTAGAAGAAATCTTCCTGCGAGCCGCGTACGATGTCGGCATACTCTAAGTTCTCGATGATGGTGGGAGCCAGCTTGATGGCCTCTTCCTTGTGCGAGGAGCGGAAGTTGGGGTCGTAATAGACGATGGCGTGCATGTCGTGCGCGCGTTCCAGCAGTTCCACTACCTTGTCGCGCAAGACGGGGTTCAGGGCGTAGTACGAGCCTATCATCACGATGTCGTCTTCCTGAATCTGCGGATACTCCACGTCGAGTCGCTGTTTGGGGTAATCCTTGTAGAAGATGTATTCGGCATCGCTGTGTTCGTTGAGGAAAGCGAGCGATACGGGCGACTTCCCGTCGGGGAAGACGTTGACGTGGTCGGTAGGGATGTTGTTGTCGCGCATGAAGCGGAGGATGATGTCGCCTACATGGTCGTTGCCCGTCTCGCTGATGAAACAGATGGGCACGCCGGCACGTCCCAAAGAGACGATGCCGTTGAATACGGAACCGCCGGGCACGGCCGCTGTGGGCTGTCCGTTGCGGAAAATGATGTCGAGGATGGTCTCGCCGATACCTATTACTTTACGCATAATGATCTTGATTTTTCTCCGAGATATCCGCCGTGGTGGCGTTTGGAATAGTCTTCAATGGTGAATCCGGTCAGTTTCATGGTCTGCACCACCAGGATGTCGCCGATGACGGTCATGACGGTGGTCGAGGTCGTAGGTGTCATGCCCAGAGCGCATACTTCCTTGGGGCTGCCGGTACTGAGGCAGACGGTGGCTTCACGGGCCAGTGGGCTGTCGGGGTTGCCGGTGATAACGATAAACTTCAGGTTAGGGTCTAAGTTATGGGCCAGTTGGGTGAGCTCTACAATCTCGCGCGTCTTTCCGGAATTGGAAATGAGCAGCAGCAGGTCGTTTTCCTGCAGGATGCCCAAGTCGCCGTGTTGGGCTTCGCTGGGGTGCAGGAAGACGGCAGGTATGCCTGTCGAGCAGAAGGTGGTGGCAATGTTCATGGCAATCTGTCCTGCCTTTCCCATGCCCGAGGTCACCAGTTTGCCCTTGCGGCGATGTACGTGCTCCACGATGAGCGACACGGCTTTTTCGTAAGCGTCCGTCACAGGGATGTTCAGCACGGCCTGTGCTTCTTTCTGCAAAAGCTCTTGAATGGATGCTATCATTTCTTTCGGTTTTGGTTATCTGGTTTTGCAAATATCTATAATTTCCCATAAACCGCAATAAGTTTTATTGTATTTTTGCGCCAGCAATCAGTTTGAAACGTCAGAATGGAGCATTTGAACGAAACCAACGTGAAATATAGCACCTATACACTGGCCAACGGCCTGCGCATCATTCACGAGCCGCTGGCCTCGCGGGTGGCTTATTGTGGATTTGCCGTCGATGCCGGCACGCGCGACGAGATGCCCGACGAGCAGGGCATGGCCCACTTTGTGGAGCACCTCATCTTCAAGGGCACCCACAAGCGGCGGGCCTGGCACATCCTGAACCGTATGGAGAACGTGGGCGGCGACCTCAATGCCTACACTAACAAGGAAGAGACGGTGATCTACTCGGCCTTCCTGGTCGAGCACTTCAGCCGGGCTTTCGAACTGCTGGCCGATATTGTCTTTCACTCCACTTTTCCGCAGCACGAGATTGAAAAGGAGACAGAGGTGATTATCGACGAGATACAGTCGTACGAAGACAATCCTGCCGAGCTGATTTTCGACGATTTCGAAGACCTCATCTTCCGTGGCCATCCGCTGGGGCGCAACATCTTAGGCAACCCCGAACAGCTCCGTACCTTCCGCACCGAGAATGCCGTGGCCTTTACCCGCCGTTACTACCGGCCGGAGAATGCTGTCTTCTTTGTATTGGGCGATGTCGATTTCCGCCGGGTTGTCCGCTTGGCCGAGAAGTTCGTAGGCGACGTGACAGGGGGGATGGTTGCCGATACCCTTTCCGGCCACCGGCGGATGCCGCCTCTGCCTTATGTGCCCGACCGTCTGGTGGTGAAAAAAGGTACGAACCAAGCACACGTGATGATAGGTGCCCGTGGCTACAATGCCTACGACGAGAAACGTACGGCCCTGTATTTGCTGAACAACCTGCTGGGCGGCCCCGGCATGAACAGCCGCCTGAACGTGGCGCTGCGCGAGCGTCGCGGGCTGGTGTATAACGTCGAGTCCAATCTGACAGCTTATACCGACACCGGCACCTTCTGCATCTACTTCGGTTGCGACCCCGACGACGTGGACCTTTGCATGCGTCTGGTGTATAAGGAGTTGAAGCGTTTGCGCGACACCCGTCTGACGACTTCGCAACTGGCAGCCGCGCAGAAGCAGCTGATAGGCCAGATAGGCGTGGCGTCGGACAACAACGAGAACAATGCCTTGGGCATGGCCAAGACTTTCCTCCACTACAACCGCTACGAGTCGCAGGAAGCCATTTGCCGCCGCATCAGCGGGCTTACTTCCGACCGTCTGCTCGAAGTGGCCAACGAGATGTTGGGCGAGGATTATCTGTCGGAACTGGTTTATCTGTAATTTTACTTCATTCAAGTTTCGCAAATGCAAAACTTGCAGGAGTGAAAGGCCAACAGACCTGTTATGGCTAATTGCTATTTTGCAATGGCTATCGGCTATAACTTCCTTCCCCAAAAATACGAAATCCGAAACATGAATAAACTAAAAGCCTGCGTATTTTGTTTATAATGTTATAATGGTTTAACTAAAAAGAAAGAGTATGAAAAGAATTGCATTATTTCTGTTTGTGGTGATGGTGGCTTTGGCTGCGAAATCGCAAGTTTATGTAGGTGGAAATATCAGTCTGTGGCATAACGACGATGCCGATGCTACAAGTTTTACGTTGGCTCCTGAAGTGGGTTATGAGTTCTCCGACCGCTGGTCGGTGGGTGCCCAGTTGATTCTGTCGCATTCCAAATACAAGATGAGTGAGCATGAGAAGTCCAAATGGACGGGTTTTGCCTTTGCGCCGTATGCGCGTTATTCTTTTTTTGAGAACAAAGCAGTCCGTTTCTTCGTGGACGGTTGTCTCGGTGTGTCGTCGCAGAAGTATAAGGGAGGTGATTCAGAAGCCGGTTTTGAACTGGGACTGAAACCCGGTCTGGCTTTAAAGGTGACCAATCATTTTGACCTGATTGCTCGATATGGTTTCCTGGGTTATCGGGATGATTACATGCTGGACACTTCCGATGGTTATGGTTTCAACTTCAGCAGCGAAGACCTTTCGATAGGTTTCCTTTATACCTTCTGACAGGAAGCCGTTTTTATCCTTTGATATAAGTTGACAGGCTGTTTTCGGGTTGACGCGATGGTGTCACCCGAAGGCAGCCTGTATGTTTTTGTCTGTCAGGCGCCTCATGCTGAATTCGCATCCGCAATATTGCTGGTTGTAGAAGTCGTATTCGCGCAGCAGCTGGTTGCGGCGTTCCTGCAGGCCGCCCTTCCGCCAGTTCTGTTCCCAGAAGATGGTACCGGGATAGCGTGCGGCGGCACGTCGTCCGGCCTCATTGATTTGCTCTAAGCTCTTCCAGCGCGACGAGGCAAGGGTAGTGGTGAACAGAGTGAAGCCGTGCGAGGCGGCATAGCGTGCCGTTTCGGTGAGGCGCAGGGTGAAGCAGCGCAGGCAGCGTGCACCGCGTTCGGGCTCGTCCTCTAATCCCTGCATCAGGCTTTTCCAGTGCTCGTAGTCATAGTCGGCATCGACAAAGTCGAGCCCTTGTGCTGTGACGAAGCGTATGGCTTCGTTCTTGCGCACTTCGTATTCTTCCCGGGGATAGATGTTGGGATTGCAGTAGAATACGGTAGGACGTATGCCGTTGGCCAGCATGCACTCGATGATGGCCGACGAGCAGGGGGCGCAGCAGGAGTGCAGCAGCACTCGGCTTTCGCCGTTGGGGGGGAGGAGTTGGAGCATAAGTGTGAATAAAGTTTTGCGGATTTCGTGCTGGCAAATATAGTTAAAATCAAATTACTTCAACTCTTCCAACAGTTTTTTTCTGTCTTTAGATGAGCTTGCATAATACAGTTCGGCAAACTCTTGCATTTTGCCGAGTTTTTCTGCCAGTGTCTGGGTTGAAGCCTGTAGATTTCTGACGGCCGATTCGTATTGTGGTGGTGCTTCCTGCACATTGCTTAACAGGCTGTCGGCCCGGTTTGCCAGTAGCAGTGCGTCATGCAGCCATCCTTTGACGGTCTCCTCGTTTTTTTCTGTTCTGAACTTTTGTCGTCTGAGACGAATAAATTCGTTGTGAAGGTCGGTGCTTTGATTGTAAAGCTTCATGGCTTTCAGATAGATTTCATAGACTTGTTTTTGTTTATAGACATTAATATTGGACTGTGTTAATTGCAGGTAGTAATCTACCAGGGGATTGGCTGTTCCGTTGTGTCGGGCGCGTAGATATGAAGATGTGAGTTGCTGGATGCGTGGTTGTTGGACATATACCAGGATGGAGTCGTTGAAGTCATATTTGTTTTTGGCAGTATGCGGTGGATTGTATGTGTTTTTATCGAATTCGTCGTATGTACAGGGTGAAGGCAGGAGTTGCCAAATAGGGTCATAGGGCATGTGTGTACGGATCATCTTCTCCGGGCTTACCTGGCAGTATTTCATCGTTGGGCGGTGGACAAACTGGTAATTGTTCGTGACGTATCCCATTCCGAATGTTGGGTCATAGAAGAACCATTGCCCGTCAACTTTGGCTGCACACCATTCGTGAGGGGTGGGTAACAGAGTGCCGTTGCTTTTGTTGTATCCGCTGACAACGAATGCCGGGATGCCTACGTTTTCGGCTAAAGTGCGGAAAAGTAGTGCAAACTGTTTGCAAATTCCTTTTCGGCTTTGCAGTGTACGTTGCAAATCCCGTTCTTCGCTATAGACTTCGTTACGCGAAGTGAAGGTGGTGTAAACGTTGTATGTCAGGTTATTGGTAATCCAGGCATAGATGGTTTCGGCTTTCTGTCTGTCAGTGTCGAAATGAGCATCAATGTACCAGGAGAGCGAATCGACAGAATGGGTATAGGCTTCGGGAATATTGTCCGAAGCTGTCGGGCGAGCCTGATTCTGCGAGAAACAGTATGAAACATTGCATGTAGTGGCAATGATGGCCAACAGGCAGTATGTTATTCTTTTCATGGCAGTATTGTTTAAATTTTGGGACGGTTATAGATCTGGAACCATATGATGCCGTAGCCAATGTATTTCTGAAGCGATTCCAGTTCTCGTGTTTTGAAGTTGAGGCGTTTTCCTTGACCTCTGTTCAGGATGGTTACCATTTGTCCGTCTTTCAAGATTAGCATATAAGCTCTTTCGGGCATGAATATTTTTTTTAGTGGACCGTACATTATTCGTCCGTCCTCTTTCATGGCGTTGAGGTAGAGCATGACGCTTTCGTAAGTGTCCAATGAGAGGAGGTCGTTGATGATATTGAGATGTCCCTCAGGTATGCTGTCCATCAATTGTTTTGTTGGAGATTCTGAGATGTTGGTCGAGGAAGCTTGCATTGAGTTGCTTGTTTCGGCATTTGTCTGTTGGTTCTCAGCAGGAGTATATGCCTTCTGATGTTTGGAGCCGGACATGGAAAGCATTTCCATGACTAATGCTGCTGTGCTGGCATCTACATTGAATGTGCTTTCGGTTGGCATATTGGGATCTACGGATGGTAGTGCAGCACTATCCCGGTCTGTTGTTAGGATGTTGGGCGGTAACGTAGCAGGTACCGGCAGCGAGTCTTTTTCACTTTCAACAGTTACTGTTGCAATGGCTGCTTGTGGCGTGGTGACAGTTGGTTGCTCCGTGTTTTTATCATTTGCCTGAGCTGGTTGGATAATGGTTATCAGTTTGTCCTTGGGTATATATGCAAAAACTTTGAATAGATTTCCATGATTATATTCCAGTACTTGCTGCTGGTTATCAATAACGTTCAGCTTCTTCTTTATGACCTCTTTCTGTTGATTATTTTCGGCCATGAGGCTGACGGCGCAGGTTTTTAATTTGTCGATAGCTACTTGTCTGGCGGCAGTAAGATTGTCCAAACTGCTGGCTTCGGCATATATGTACTTTTCGCTCAGCTTGATGTCGCGTATTTTTTTCTTGATGTCTTCGTCGGGTGTGTTTTGGGCAAAGGTAGTACTGGCAAATGCCAGTAACAGGATGTATATAAACTTATTCATGTTTTGATTGTTTTGAGGGTTATTTGATGTCGAAATCTTCGCAAGTAAATATTTCCTCTTCCGGAAGTTTGGTGTTGGCATTGAGCATCTCGGGTTGCCAAGTGCGTACGTGGATTTGTGGCATTTCGGGGTTGGTAAAATCCCATAGCAGGAACAGGTAACCGATATCGCTATAGTTGTCGGATGAATACCCTTGCTTCAGGGTTACTCCATAGAACTTCTCTTTTGACGGGTGCCTCATCACTTTGATATCATCGAAGATGACATGGATACGTTTGTTGTTGCGGAATATCCGTGACAGGTTGGAAAGATATTCTTTTTTGTTCTGGCGTGAGTAGATGATTTTTTCTGATGGAGCAAAGTTGTTGATGTCAGACGGAGCCGATTTAATGACTTTTCCGGTAATGATAAGTGCATCATCACTGTAGATTTGTTGTAGGAAAGGAATGTCTTTCGTGTTGTAGGCTGTACGGAATTGCTCTACGTAGTCCAGTATCATCTGTCGGTAGCGCAGATCAGTCACGTCGTATCCTTTCTTCAGAACTTTTATGTAAAGATTGTTGGCGAGTGCAAGGTTGAAATCAATAATATCACCTTTAGCATTAAATCCGATAACGGCTTCCTGGTATTCTTCTTCTCCATCAGCGTTTTTCAAGTAAATAGGAATATTGCGTACCTGATAATTGCGGTCGGCTGTCTTGAGGCAGTTTTGGATAACTTCTGTGTCGCCGCAACGGAATGGAGTGTTTTTCCATAGTTCGTTCAGTTTCTTTTGGGCATATTCGTTAATGCTTATATTCGTGAAGTCGAGTTCAAGCATATCAGCGTTGGCCACATTACACTGCGTCAGCAGTTTGGTGATGTTCTGCTGTACATTTTCTTTTTGTACTCCATCCGGACAGTCGGTTACGATCATTTCTGTCATATACTGTGCGTGGACTCCGCACGCCATTACGAGGAGGATTGCGGTCAGTAGGTTTTTCTTAATAAAATTTTTTTTCATATTCATATCTTTATTTGTTTTTCTTGTCTGAATATAAATTGGCAATGTTGTGTGTGGGTACGTATGCGTAAAGTTCAATATTCATCTTGTAGTGCTTGGGATATTGCAGAATACGTAAGTCTGTATCGAAATAGAGCAGATGATTGTATCCCATGGATCGATTCAGCATGATGACCATGCCTTTTGCATGTCCTTTTTCGATGGACTCTATTCCTACAAAGATTTCGCAACCGTTTTGCCGGCCAAAGTTCAAAAGCTGATTTAGGGAAACGGTGAATTCTTCTTTTCTCAGGCCGTATTTTCGTTGTACGACTGTAGCAGTGATTTCTTGGCCTGTTTCGAGTGTAAAGAGGTTACGGATGGACATTTCGGGCTGGTTGATGTCACACAGGGGGACGTATTGTTGGCCTTCTTTGCGATAATATCTGTTAGAGTTCATGCTTTCGACAGCATATGTTTCGCCTTCGCTAACCAGGCACGAGTTGTCGATGGACGTAAGCGTTTCGGCTACTTCTGCTGTTAGTTGCTCCAGCTTGCACGGTTGTTCCTTAAACAGGCTGAGTCTTGGGTAAAACAGGTCTTCAATTTCAGCTTTGTTCATTCCCCAAAGCAGTTCGTACTGGATAGGAAAGCGCAGGAACAGTAGAATATTACCTTCATTGTTCCATGTCATGGTGTAGCAGGTGTTGTCTGTCGTGACAAACAGCGACGGGCAGTTGATAAGGCTGGGTAGTATGCCAGACAGGTTGTCTTTGCCAACGTTTCTTGTCTTGTCGTTTCCGATATATAGTGTCACTTTGTCTTCTTTGAGTTTCTTTTGTAACTCGGCATCGTTTTCGGTCAGGCAAAGTTCCAGCAGGTAACGTTCAGCAAAATGGTAGGTGGGTGAGGGGTTACTTTCTATCAACTGTCGGCTAAAAAGTTTGAAGCCTATGTGGCAGATTTGATTCATGCTGTTGCGTTGGATGATTAGCGAACAGCCGGAGACGTTGCCTGGAAGCGCAGCCGTACAGTCTATCCCATAGCGTTCCTTGAGCAGGCATGAGATTTCTTGTAGCTTTTTGCTTTGAAAGTTGCCGTACATATCCTGTGCTCCAATTTTGCCGGATAGACAAAGTTGGAGCACAAGGAATATACTGAAAGTTAAGTACAAAGCTGACCGCTGTTTCATGTGTTCAACAGATTACAGATCATTTTTCTGTGGTATTTTGCCTACTGCCTTTTGAGCAGAACGTGTGGCGGCATCATCGCTACTTAGAGGAAAGTAGGTTTTGGTAGCCGTATTCGTTTTGATATAACACTCGAAAGAACGGATATTGCGGTCGGAAACAAAAACGCTACCTGCCGGGTAGATGTTTTCGTATGGGTCTGTCCATTGTTTTTCGTTCAGGCTCAAATAATCGGCGCGTTCTTCGATGGGATTGTAATTGGGGTATAGCGTATATTGAGGGCCTGCCGACGGAGTTGGTTCTGTCGTTACGTTAAAGGTAACATTCTCACTCATAAACAATACTTCAGTGTCGATATTGTACTCTGGCAGATAGTTCTTGTTGTAAGGCATTGCGATGATGTACGCTTTATCCTTTTCTGGCCAAGTGACATCTTTGAATCCGGTAGCTGTCAGTTCGCGAAGCCAGAATGGGTAAGCATCTTTTCCAGAATCAAATGGAGCCAATTCCTTAGAAAAATCTCCGTTGATTTTGGCTTTTATAGAGCTTGGAGTAAAGGGCAGAGAGATAGATTGCCAGCGGGCTGCCTTTCCCGTGCCGGTTTCGACGTTTGAGCCATATTCAAATGCCTTGGAACTGAAGTCGCGTACAAAAGTTACCTTGGTGGCAATGAAGGGCTGCGGGCAATGGAATTTGCCGTTCCCGGTCAGGATGATATTGTCTGTCCGGTTATTGATAATGAAGTTGATGTTACCTTTATTGGCAACACCTGCTGGAGCATATATCAGCATATTGCTGTCATCGCTTCTCAATATTGGTACTTCGCATTGTGTGGACTGCCAAAAGACAGAAGTCAGGCTTGCGCAACCGTTGACCATGTTCTCTCCGCCTTTAATGAGGGAAGCGGGAATCTCCAATGTTTCCAGTCCTGTATATGCAAAGGCATTATTGTCTATTGTTCTTATATTTGCGGGCAGTTGAACATTTTTGAATGATGTACAACCGTAAAATGCGGATTCACCAATGCTGGTCAAGCTTTCAGGGAGGCTAACTGTTTCCAATGCGCTACAGTTCTGAACGAATTCTTGTGGGATCTTTGTAACACCTTCTGCAAGCTGGATACTTTTCAGGCTCTTACATCCGGAAAGCATTCCTTGGGCATTCGGGAGGTTGTAAGGAACCGTGTATTCTGTAATGCCTGTATTGGCAAATGCATATTTATCGATACTTTCTAAGCTTTCTGGCAGAACGAGCGAAGTGATAGCTGTACAACCGTCGAAAGCTTCTAATCCAATTTTTTTCAAAGAGTTAGGAAATACAGGCTTAAGATTTTCACACCATTTAAATGCCTCGGAACCTATTTCAATTAAGGTTTCGGGTAAAATAAGCTCTTCAAGAGCATGGCAAGCAACGAAGGCACCCTTATTAATGTGAGTTACACTGGGCATATCAATACGTTTTAGAGCATAGCAGGAGTGAAACATTCCCTCTGAGATAGTTTGCCTGTTTTTAGGAAGTCGTGCATATTCCAGGCTATGGCAATCTCTGAATGCCCATAAATCAATGGAAGTCACATTATCCGGTATGATAATTGATTTGAGGTTTTCGCAATGGTCAAAAGCCCGGAAAGCAATGGCGGTCACATTGTCGGGTATTGTAACGGCTGTGATTGAGGTGAATGCTAATGCGGCATAACCTATCTTGGTGATGGATTTGGGTAAGGATATTCCCGCTTTACTTTTGAACTCACTAAGTCCGGTAAATTCTTGGGTCTGATTATCGTTTTTGTCAATGAGTATCACTCCTTCAATGTTCAATGAATCCAAGTTTTCTATCAGGCCAATGGCTTTCAGGTCTGTCTCATTGAGGGGACCGGATATGTATAAATCGGTGACAGTTTCCCGGTTGCCTTTTGCAGTCAGGATAGAGTCCAGCTTTCCTGCTCCGGTTTCTGTTGTGTTGATTTCCCAAATTACTTTGTTGTTCTCGCTTCGCGAGATTGCAGGTCCGTCCAATGGGCTGTTTAAGTATTCTTCTTGCTGGCAAGAAGTGAATCCGAAAAGAGTTGCAAAAACAACTCCGATTATTTGGATGTATAAATTGTTCTTCTTCATAACGTAGGGTGTTTAGGGTTGGTCAGGTGAGGGTTGGTCGTCCTTATCGGGGATGTATTTAGTGAGTACGCTACAGCTGTTGCTGAAGTGAATCCCTTCATCGTTCACGGCATAAGCATAAACGTAATAAGTCGTTTTAGGCTTCATTTGGGTAAATGTATGGCTAAATCTGTATTGGTCATCCGGAGCTATCGCAATTTTTTGTGCAATGTTTTCTGGACTAGTTTGAGGATCGGTCGTCCATACAAAGCCCGTTTCTGTGATGTCGGTATTGCCGGTGTCGGTGATACGTGAGCTGACGGTGAAAGAGTTTTGCGTGACGTTGGCCATGGTGGGCGTAGAGAATTTCACTTTCTTCATAGCGGTGGTACTCATTTCTACTACATCGCCGTATCCATAGACTTCACGACCGTTGATGAGACTTACGGCATAAGCACGAACCTGATAAGTAGTTTCGGCTGTCAGTCCGGTGATTTCGACGGTAAATAGTCCGGGAATTTCGGTGGGTAGTGCATCTGCGTCGCGGAAATTACCTTGTCCGGGCACGGCTGTAGGGATTCCGTTGGTACTCCAGCAGATGCCACAGCGTTGCAACTGACCGGGATGATCGTCTGTTCCTCCAGTTTTAAGTACCGTTCCGTTTACTTTCATCCGGTTGGCTTGTGCGGTGTACGACCGTTCCGTTCGGACAGTAGGTGAAACCGGTGCTTCGGTTATGATTTCCAGTTCGTTGCTGTATCCGATACCTTCTTCTGATCTGTTGACGGCCATGGCACGGAAGATGTAAGTGGTGTTTGGCTCCAGACGGTCAATGGTCAGACTGAATGTTTTTGAATATTCGTCATCGTATTTATCTACTGTAAGCGTATTGAAGTTGGCGTTAGCTTTGGTCTTATATTGGAAAGCAATTTGCGTGATTTCCGTTCCACCATCATCGGTGATGCGGCATTGCAGGGTTACATGTTCTTCACCGGTCTCGATTGCTTCCAAATCGCCTAAGGTGGGAGCTTCAGAACTCAGGGTGGTGAATTGAAGTATGTTGCTTTGTATAACCGTAATGTTTGCATCTTTCCCGATTTCAGCAGCCAGACAAACATAGTAGGTTGTACCAGGAGTCAGTTCTGTTAATTTTCTAGTTACATAATTCCCGGATACTTCTGTGGGCCAAATGCTAACGTTCTCATCTTTTTCAGTAATAGAGCTTCGGCTGGTAGAGCACATTAAATAGTATGTGCTTGCAGATTTGATGTTGCCTTCTACCGTTCCGTTTACCCAAGCAGTAGTTCGTTCTATGGAACTTACTTTTTCTAAACGGAGTATAGGGGCGCTGTTTTCTGGTGCATCTTCATTGCTGCACCCATGCATGATAAAAGCTATGATGAGTGTTATCAAAGCATAGCCGATGTGGTGTAAAATGTGAGGGTGTATCATATTGTATTCTTTTGTTTTATTGTTTTTCGTTAAAACATGATGCCTATGCCTGCCGTGGCTTCCCAGTACTTGAATGAGTTTGCCTGTACGCCAGCCGATAGAGCAATATTCATGAAGCGCAGGATACAGCCCACTTCAGCTTCTACGCCTTCGTAACTATAATCTTTGCATTCTGCCATTTGGTCATTGGGCATTTCCCATCCCATGATGCGGTTGCCATATCCGACACCAGCGTATAGGTAGAATGGGAGGGCAATGCGTTGCAACAGACCACCGGTGATGGCCAAGCGACTACTCTCCTCGTTTCCTGTAAACCAGGAGGGGGTATCGTTGCCTTCAATGATTCCATCAGCATTGCAGATATAATCCGAATTGATGTTTTTGAAATTGTATTTTATTTTCAGGTATCCTCCTGTTTTCTTCACTACACCAATCATAACGCCATAGGAGAAAGTTTTTCCGACACCAACTACAGGCATAACTAATGTGCGTACTTTCTGGTCTTCGCTTAAGATCAGTTTGAGGTCAAGGCTATATACGACTTGTTTTTCCAGCCGTTCGGGAAAGTCGAATCTCAGTGTGCCGTATTGTTCGCTACGTATGGTGATGTTACGTGATCGACTGGCCATATAGACAATGGCTTCGCCTGGTTTGTAGATGACATCTCCTACGATGTTTCCTTCGAAAGAAAAGTCTTTTGTCTGGGGAACCGACACTCTTACAATAGCACATGGTTCTTCGTTCAAGTCAAGCCGCTCTTGGGTGCGTGCCAGTAAATCACGGTCTTTTCGCAGAAATGATTTAACTGTTATTTCTTGCGCGTGCAATACTCCTCCCGACAGGAAGAGGATTGCTGTTAGTAGAAGGAGAACTTTTCTGCTCATGAATAGATATTTTCATTAAGTATATTCGTTAACTCCTTACAAAGATATTTAATGTAAATGTATATAAAAAACGTAAAATCCGGTTATTGTCCTAAAAAGTCTATAGCAATGACTAAATGGTAATAATAAGAGATTATTAGGATAAATATTTATTAGAATTTTTATTTGAGAAAGACTTTTGACAGGGGTATCTTTTATAAATAAAGTGTTTCAGCTTTTGATTGGTATGGTTGGAAAGATTCGGAAGTTAAAAAGTCAGGAGCCAAGTTGCTTACCATTCTATGTAGGAATATCAAAATAAAGAAGATTAATGTTTTATTATTAATGCCTCTTAGGCCTTTTAGAGATAATTTATATAAAGGTATATACATTTTTCCCCGTTTATCAGGAGGGGAATTATGCTTGGGATGGTATTATGTTTTCTTGCTTTTGATATATCTTTTTCTTAACTCCTGACTTTTTTTATTTAATTATACAGCGTCTTTGCGATGCCCATTTCCAGTCCGCGCAGTTCGGCCAGTCCGCGCAGGCGGCCGATGCACGAGTAGCCGGGGTTGGTCTTCTTGCGCAGGTCGTCCACCATTTGGTGTCCGTGGTCGGGGCGCATGGGGATGGAGACGCCGCGGCGCTGTTGCATTTCGAGGAAGGCTTTCATCACGCCATACATATCGACATCGCCTTCCAGATGGTTGGCTTCGTAGAAGTTGCCTTCGGCATCGCGCTTGGTAGAGCGCAGGTGTACGAAGTTGATGCGGTCGGCAAAGCGGGTCATCATGGCGGCGCAGTCGTTGGCGCTGCTCACACCTAAGGAACCGGTGCACAGGCAGAGTCCGTTGCTGGGATTGGGCACGGCATCGATGAGTGCCTGGAAGTCTTCGGCACAGCTCATGATGCGTGGCAGGCCCAGGATGGACATGGGCGGATCGTCGGGGTGGATGACTAACTTGACGCCTACTTCGTCGGCTACGGGGCAGATTTCGCTCAGGAAGTAGATGAGGTTCTGACGGAGGCGTTCGGGCGTGATGTCCTTGTAACGGTCCAGTTCGTGTTGGAACTGCTCCAGTGTGAAGCTCTCTTCCGAGCCGGGCAGACCGGCTATCATGTTGCGGACGAGTTTCTGCTTGTCTTCTTCGGTCATCTGTTCGAAGCGGGCACGGGCTTTGGCTTTCTCTTCGTCGGTGTATTCGGCTTCGGCACCGGGACGGCGCAGCAGGAAAAGGTCGAAAGCGATGAAGGCTGCACGTTCGAAGCGCAGGGCACGACTGCCGTCGGGCAGTTCGTAGGCCAGGTCGGTACGTGTCCAGTCCAACACGGGCATAAAGTTGTAAGTGACGATGTTCACGCCGCATCGGGCCAGGTTGCGCAGGCTCTCCTTGTAGTTGTCGATGTAGCGTTGGAAGTCGCCCGTCTGCGTCTTGATGTGCTCATGCACGGGCACGCTTTCGACGACGGACCACGTGAGGCCTACTTCCTCGATCATCTGTTTTCGTTTCATGATTTCTTCTACCGTCCACACTTCACCGTTGGGGATGTGGTGCAGGGCATTGACAATGCCGGTGGCTCCGGCCTGTTTGATGTCCCACAGGCTGATGGGGTCGTTGGGCCCGTACCAGCGCCAGGTTTGTTCACAAAGTATCATAAGTTGAGTTTTTGAGTTCTTAAGTTTTTAAGTTTTTGAGTTTTTGAGTTTTTGAGTTTTTAAGTTTTCAGGTTTTTTAGTGCTACGGCTTGACTTCAGCTTAGATTATCTCGCAGCATTATAAACTTAAAAACTCAAAAACTTAAAAACTCAAAAACTTACTTTTACATGGCAAACACATTGAATCCGCCATCTACTACGGCTACGGTACCTGTCACGAAGCTGGAGGCATCGCTGATGAGGTACTGGATGGTGCCGCACAGTTCTTCGGGGCGTCCCATGCGGCCAAAAGGAGTCTGACGGATGACGTCTTGTCCGCGTTGGGTCCACGAGCCGTCGGGGTTGGTCAGCAGGGTGCGGTTCTGTTCGGTCAGGAAGAAGCCCGGGGCAATGGCATTCACGCGGATGCCTTCACCAAACTTCTTGGCCACTTCGGTAGCCATGAAGGCGGTATAATTGGAGATGCCGGCTTTGGCGGCGGCGTAGCCTGCCACGCGGGTCATGGGGCGGAAGGCGGCCATGCTCGAGAAGTTGACGATGGCTCCCTTCTTCTGTTCTACCATCGGTTTCAGGAATACCTGTGTGGGCAGTACGGTACCAGTCAGGTTCAGTTCGAGGACGCGTTGGAACTCTTCAATCTTCAAGTCGAAGAAAGTGCCGTCGGGGGCGATGGTGGCTCCCGGCATGTTACCTCCGGCAGCGTTCAGCAGGGCGTCGATTCGTCCGTAGGCTTTCAGAATGTCGGCTAAGTTTTGCTCTAATATTTCGCGGTTCATGACGTCGGTGGTCAGGAACATGGCTTCTCCACCGTTGGCTTTGATGCCTTCTACGATGGCTTTTCCTACTTCGGCTTTGCGTCCGAGGATGACTACCTTAGCACCTTCTTCGGCCAAATGGGCGGCGATGGCTCTGCCCAGAATGCCGGTTCCACCGGTGATGACTACTACTCTGTCTTTGATGTCGAATAAGTTTTTCATGATGAATTATGTTTTTAATTAGTTAGTTAGAATCTGTTTTCTTGTTCGGATGTCCTACTTCAACAACAAAGTTACACATTAATTTCTTACAAGTGTTGCACGTCTGTCTCAATTTCTTTCTTCCTGGTTTCATTCATACATGTTTGCAGCTGTTTTTATTCCTGTAAACAGCTTTTTTGGAGTACCAGCAGACTTTCGGGACCCATGTTGAACAGCAGGTCAACGATGCTGAGGTTGGGCAGGAATCCTAACTTCTCCTGGAACACCTGATAGTAGGGACAGGGGCAGAAGTCAGGGTCTTCCATACGGAAATCTTTCTTGGGATGGATGCGTTCGCGGAAGTCGTCCTCATCGGGGCCGAACGAAGTGCGGTATTCGGAGGTGCGCTCCAGATGGGGCTGCAGATCGATGAGTGAGCAGATGAGGCTGCACAAGGCCTCGTTGAAGTCGATGAGAAACTCGTATTTTTTTTCGTAGAAGGGGCGGAAATCGTCCTTGTAGTACTCGAAGAAGGGTGTGTGGTTGTAGGCCGATTCCAAGGCATTCCAGTGCAGGTGGCGCCAGTTGCCGTGATCGGAGATGCGGATGTCGCGTATGGGGCACTTCAGCGTATCGGGTTTCACGGTGGGGACGGTGAGTGCTAGCGGCCCGTCGGGGGCGGCAATGGTGCAGCGGTTGCGGTAGGTCTGCTTCGTATAATGGTCGTGCTGCTCGATGAAGATTTTGTCATACGTCAGCAGTTTGGTGTAATACTCTACGGGTGCCAGATAGGCGGAGGACAGGAAGATTGTTTTCATGTTCTTGAAAAATGCTTTTAGTCATGCGGGGCGGTATGCGCAGGCGTCAGTGAATCCGGTGCCCGATGCGGTTCCATCGGTAACCGCTGAAGGGACCGCTGCCGTCGCGTTTGGAGAACCATATCAGCGAGGCTTTGCCTATGATGTGGTCTTTGGGTACGAAGCCGAAGAGGCGCGAGTCGGACAGGTTGACGGGATTGTTGGATACCACCCAGTAATAGTCCTTGGTGAAGTAGCAGTGCTGCGTGGGCTTGCCGTCGATGAAGAGGGTATCGTTTCGGATTTCGGCCTGCCGGTGTTCGTGCAGCACCAGCGTGTTGCACAGCAGGGTGCGGTTCCAGGGATATACGCGCAGCACTTTTCCCTTGCCGGGTATTATCAGCGGTTTCAGGGTACGGGCAGAGTCGGTCTGGTCCAGCGGCTCTATCCACGGACAGATGTTGAGCGACTGTTCCAGCAGGTAGGCTTCGTAGCGGCTGAAGCTGCGTATGTTGCGCAGGGAGTCCTGGCCCAGTATCGGGCCGGGTTTGATATTGAGCAGGGGCAGCAGTGAGTCGAGCTGCTTCTCGCGATTGCGCGGGTAGGCATAGAGGAACTTCTGGTCGGGGGCATCCTGTTCGGACGATACGACGGAGAACAGGGAGTCGATCAGCAAGGTGTCGCCCGGCGTACCGATGCAACGGTTGATGAACACTTCGCGACGGTCGGTTACGGGTTCCTTCAGATTGGCGGGGTTGTTGAAGACGATGATGTCGTTCTTTTGCACAGGCTTGTCGGCCCAGCGGTGGTAGCCCAACCAGGCCATGAAAGGCAGGCGGAGGCCGTAGCTCCATTTGTTCACCAGTATGCGTTCGCCCCTGTACAGCGAATTTTCCATGCCCGACGAAGGAATCAAGTAGGGAACGGCCACACAGCCCCGGAGCAACACTACGATGAGTATTGTTCCTGCTATCAGGCCGATGGTTTTCCATACTTTCATGCTGCGGATGGGTTGCTTTAGGGTTGGAAGGGATGAAGGGGCAGAAGGGGCTTTTCCGCCCTTTCATTCCTTTCTGTATCATTCATCTTTCACGACCTTGAACAGTCTGTTCCAGCGGATTTTACCGTCGAACCAGCCGCGGTCCTTGTCTAACGACAGCCAGACAACGATGGGGCGGCCTACTACGTGGTCCTCGGGTACGAATCCCCAGTAGCGGGAGTCGAGCGAGTTATGACGGTTGTCGCCCATCATCCAGTAGTAGTCCATCCGGAAGGTATATGTATCCGTCTTCTGTCCGTTGATGTAGATGCCGTCGGCCCGGCGCTCCAGCTTATTGCCTTCGTAGGCTTCGATGCACCGTTCGTACAGGGGCAGGTTGTCGTCGGTCAGGGTGATGGTAGCACCTTTGGCTGGAATCCAGATGGGGCCGTAGTTGTCGCGGTCCCACTTCGTATAGAGGTTCAGCGGGAACATGTCGCCCGAGTAGATGGCGGGTTCCTTGACGATGCGGCTGATCAGCTTGGTGTTTCCGGCCAGTGCGTCGTACATGGCCTGGGTGAGCGGCAGGTGATAGACGGGTGTCAGGTGGCCTTGTGCGTCGCGGCGGTCCAAGCCCATTTCCATCAGTCCCATTTCCCAGTTCAGATCGTCGGTCATCAGCATCTGGTCGTCCTTGCTGATGCCCAAGTCGCGGAACATTTCATCGGGGATGTACGGACCGGTGGTCTGTACGAAGTAGTTGAACTGCATGTCCTTGGGGTTCTTGATGGCTTGGCCGTTGATGCAGACTTGTCCGTCCACGATTTGCAGGGTGTCGCCGGGCAGGCCTACACAACGCTTCACGTAGTTTTCGCGTCGATCGACGGGACGTACTACGACTTTGCCATACAGCTGCGGGTTGGAGAGGATCTTGTTGCGTCCGGCACTATAGTACAGGTCGTAAACGGCGCGCTGTTGCTGGCGTGTCAGGCTGTCCATTTCCACTTGTTTGGGATACAGGCTCTTGCCTTCGCGGTAGGCCAGGGCGTAGAAGTCTTCCATCTGGTGGTTGAGTGCGACGGTGTCGCCGGCGGGGAGGTTGAAGACGACGATGTCGTTCAGTTTCACCTTGCCGAATCCCGGCACGCGTTTGTACTTCCATTGCGGCCATTCGATGTACGACTTGCAGTTGAAGATGGGCAGCGTGTGTTGTGCCAGCGGCATGGAGAGCGGCGTGTTGGGCACACGAGGACCGTAGCTCATCTTGCTGACGTAGAGGAAGTCGCCCACGAGCAGCGATTTCTCGAGTGAGGACGACGGTATCTGGTAGTTCTGGAAGACGTAGAGGTTGACGAAGTAAACGGCCACCAAGGCGAAGACGATGGCGTCCACCCAGCTCATGACGGTACGTACGGTGGAGTTTTTAGATTTCTTCCACCACCCCCAGGGAATCTTCTTGCTGATGTAAACGTCGAAGATGAAGGGTACGACTATCAGCCCCCACCAGCTTCTTACCCATATCAGGAAGGCCAGATAGAGCAGGGTGACAATACTGAATTTAATCCATTGTGAACGTGTAGCTTTTCTCATGACGATAGTTCTTTATGTATATCTTCCTTGTTAGTCTTTAATCTGTTTAGGTAACTTTTGCGATGCTTTTTCTATTTTCTTCTCGTTGCTTGCCACGCGGCGTTCCACTTTCTTGATGTCCTCGGCTGCGGGCAGGTCTTCGGGCTTGATACCCCGTTGTCCCAGCATCTGGCGAACACTCCGATTGTTTTGGATGTGTTCGTGGGTGATGATGGTTTCGCCGTACAGGTCTTTCTGCTCTACGTTGTAGTTGGTCATTTCCGTAGCCAGGTTTTTGGCGGCGATGGTCAGCGTAGGCAGGAAGTCTGCCAGGGGACGGGTGGACTTTACGCCCAACCGGAGTTTCATGTCTTCGGTAGTGTGTCCGCCAAACAGGGCTGTATCGCCTTTCGAGCGAATACGGGCGAAGCCCTTGTCATCGACACCGCGTTCGTAGATGTTGCGTGACAGTTGTTTTTCAGAGGCACGGAGGCGGTCGCGTGTTTCCAGACGGGCTACTTGTTGCAGGTGCTCGGCGATGAGTTCCGCGCGGCGGGTCTGTAGGGCGAAGTAGCTTTGTGCAAAGGCTATCTCTTCTTTCTTCGGGTCTCCGTTTTGGGCAATCAGATAGCAGGCGTAGCGGGTGAGCATGTAGTCGGTTACTTCACGCTTGGCACCACTACCTAATGTGACCATTTTCGTGACCTCACGAAAATGGTCGTCAATGTTGATTCCCTGCGACTTGCAGGATTCGACGGCTCGGCCAATGGCTACCTGAAAGTTTTCCCAACGGCTATAGCCCAAGACCGTCTGAAGTTCGCGGGCAAACCATACTTCCACTTCTTCGCGGTCGTCATCGCTTTTGATGAAATGCATGATTTCATCGAATGTCTGCTTATGCTGATTGATTCTCTGAATGTCCATGTTTTTTTGTTTATTTCAGAAACGGAAATAAGTCGCTCATCCCCAGGAAGCCTTCGTGCGTGGCGGTGTATTCGGCAGCCAGCACGGCGCCAAGTGCGAAGCCGCTGCGGTTTTTGGCGTCATGGGTGATGGTGATGCTGTCGGCTTCGGAGTCGTAGCGGATGCTGTGGATGCCCGGCACTTCGCCTTCGCGGATGGAGCTGACGGGCAGTTCGTCGGCGGCGCAGGCGGTGGTGCCTGTCACGGTGCCGTCGGGGGCCTGAAGCGTTCCTTTCACCCAACGCGTCTTGCGGTCAAGGTTCTCCAAGATACCTTCGGCCAGGGTGATGGCGGTGCCACTGGGGGCATCGAGCTTGTGGACGTGGTGCGTTTCGGTCATGCTGACATCATAGCCGGGGAACTGGTTCATGATTCGGGCCAGATACTTGTTGACGGCCGAGAAGATGGCTACGCCCAGGCTGAAGTTGCTCGACCAGAACAGTGTTTTGCCTCCTTCGGTGCAGAGGCGGCGTACTTCTTCGCCGTGTTCTTCGAGCCAGCCGGTACTGCCCGACACTAATTTTACACCTGCCTCAAAAGCCTTCATGTAGTTGCCATAAGCAGCTTTGGGGTTGGTGAACTCGATGGCCACGTCGGCCGAGCGGAAGGCTTCGGACCCGAAGTCCTCCTGGTTGTCGATGTCGATGATGCAGACGATTTCGTGTCCGCGGCCGAGGGCAATCTTCTCAATCTCCTTGCCCATTTTTCCATAACCGATAAGTGCTATTTTCATTGTTTTTGCTCTTTTGTTTAGTGTATGTCTCTCTAATTCCCGACAAACATTATTATTAAATGTCGCAAAGATAGGATTTTTCTTACACAAATTGTTGCAATTAACTTCTTGTTAACAATGCCGGTGCGAAAGCCGTTGTACGGAGCTGTTTGCCGACAGGTATGCTGCCGGTTGCACTGTCAAGGAAGGTTTGCAGGACATTTGCCTGCGTTCTCCTTTCGTCTCATAAGGGGAGAACAGTTTTCTCACAGGCATGAGAAGATTATTCTCATACCGATGAGAACGGTCTTCTCATAAGCATGAGAATTGTTTTCTCATACCGATGAGAATATTGCTGTCCTATGGGGAAACCGTGCAGCGGCTTTCTGTAGTCTGTGCTTTGTCCTTATATTGTTGCTTACTTCGCGTAGTTGCGTCGGATGACGGTGCCTTCGAAAGCTTTTCCTCCGGCTTGGTAGAGGTCCTCGTCGTCGAAGGGACGAAGTTTCCAGTAGAGCATCACGTCGCCTACAGAACAGGCCAGGCTGAAGATGCCGAAGGCATAGACCGTTTTGTTGCCCGTGCAGAAACCGTGCAGGAAGGGCAGAATGCCCAATACGATGCCCGGAAACAACAGGAACAGACGGTACCACTTCAAAGGGAGGGGGCGGGTGGAGTAGTAGCCTACTCCTGACCAGCTGGAGTCGAAACGGATGGTCTTTGTCTGCCGTCTGTTGTAGAAGTAGAGGAACAGATAACCGGTCAGGATGTTGGCGGCAAAGGCGAGTAAAAGCATTTGCCAGATATAGCCTCTCCTGAAGCTGCCGATGAAGTAGCCTACGTTATAGGCCGAGAACTCTTCCCACACGTAGCAGTAGAGCAGGGAGCCTGAGTAGATAAGCAGGAAAAAGATTATTATCGTCCACAGATTGGCTCTTTTCATGTTGAGTTTTACTTCGATGCCACCGGTTTGCGAGATGGGCTCTGGCTTCAGTTGGGTTGCAGTTTTCATAAAGCGTATATCTTTTAGTTATTGTTTCTGGTTGACGTTGCAAAGATAAGTCCTCCTTGGTAAACGGAAGGTTAACGTTACGTTATCTTTACGTTAACAGTTGGAAGGAAAGGAAAAAGAAACTACTTTTGTCAATGGTTAATGATGAATGGTTGATGGTCAATAAGCGAGGCTGTATCAAGTATGGCCTGTCGTTTACCGCTAACCATTTATCATTAACCATTCATCATTAACCATTAAAAAAGATGTCCAAGTCCTTCTACATCCTCCTCACCCTTGTCGCCGCTGCCGTAGCCGTCTTCTTTCTCGGCCGCTGGACGGGTATGAGCTTAGGACTCAACAGCCAGCGTGTGATGCGCACTGTTCACGAAGCCTGGTGCCGTGCCGACGACCGTCACGCCCTTTGCCCCGAGGCCGGATTGGACTCCCTTTTCCATCAGCAACTGCGTGAAGACGGATTGCGTCGCCTCCGTTTCCGGATAGACACGGTGGCGCTGGCGGGCGACTCAACCGTGGTGTTTCGCTCTGCCTTGCATTACTTCAACGACTACGAACGGGAGCTGGAGCACCGGCGCACGTTCGTCATCCCGATAGACAGTCTGCACGGGGTGCGTGCACAGCTTCTTAACCTTCGTGCCGAGACCGTCGGGGCACAGCTTTATTATCTGCTGGGTACGGTGGTGGGCTTCTTGCTGCTGGCTTATGGCATTGCCAAGCAGGTGGACACCATCCGTCGTCAGGACAAGCTGTCGCAGATGCGCGAGGACTTTTCCTACGCCATGGTGCACGACATGAAGACACCCATCAGCACCATTCTGATGGCGGCGAGGAACCTGCGTAGCGGCCGCCTGGACGCCAAGCCCGAGCGCAAGCGCGAGCACTTCGAACTTTTAGAGAAAGAAGGGCTGCACCTGCTCGACCTGACCAACCGCGTACTGACCCTCTCGAAGATGGAGCATCACCAGCTGTTGCTCGACAAGGACTGGCATCCCCTGCGCCCCGTGGTGGACGAACTGATACAGGTGTTCGAGGCAAAGGCGGCGAAGCCCGTCACCTTCAGCACCGACCTTCAGGCCGAGGCGGTCTATGCCGACATGGAGTTTCTGAAGGAAGCCCTTTCCAACCTGATAGACAACGCCCTGAAATACTCCAAAGACACGGTAGAAGTACGCATTGCCTCGCGTCAGGAGGCTGGTTACATTCGCATCAGTGTCCGCGACAACGGCATTGGCATCCCTCTGTCGGCCCAGCGCACTATTTTCGACAAGTTCGAGCGGGTGTTGCCCCGCGACGGCAGTCAGCAGAAAGTTTCCGGCTTCGGCCTTGGCCTGAACTATGTGATGAACGTGGCCCGCGAGCACGACGGATATGTCAGTGTGGAGAGCGTACAGGGGAGGTTCAGCGAGTTTACGATTTCGTTGCCCGGGCAGCCTCACCCCCGGCCCCTCTCCCAAGGAGAGGGGGGAAGAATGGAGTCGGAATAGAGAATGATATAAAAGATATGAATATATAAAGATAAATAAGACTGAATATTAACTTAAATCACCACCCCCTTCCTCCCCTCTCCTTGGGAGAGGGGAGGAAGGGGGTGAGGCCTTTACTTATGGAACACCTTTTACACTATCTTTGGAAACACAAAATCTTCCCCTTGCAGGAACTGCGCACCACCGACGGACAGCGGGTGGAAGTCATCGACACGGGCTTGCCCAATGCCGATGCGGGTCCCGACTTCTTCAATGCCAAGCTGAAGCTGGACGGTGTGCTGTGGGTGGGCAATGTGGAGATTCACGACCAGGCTTCGCAATGGATGAAGCATGGCCATCAGACGGATGAGGCTTACGACAACGTCATTCTGCACGTGGTGTCCCAAGCCGACTGCACCGTGTGCCGGCGCGACGGAAGCCCTATTCCCCAGCTCGTACTGACTTGTCCCGACGACGTGGCCCGTCGCTACGACGAGTTGCGCCGCGCCGATGTCTATCCGCCCTGCTACACCATTCTTTCTTCGCTGCCCCGCCTGACGGTGCACTCCTGGCTTTCGGCCTTGCAGGTAGAGCGTTTCGAACGGAAGGCGCGCGACATCCGTGCCCGCCTTGATGCCTGTCAGAACCATTGGGAAGACGTTTTCTTCATCACCCTGGCACGCAACTTCGGCTTTGGCCTGAACAGCGACGCTTTCGAAGCGTGGGCCAAGCGTTTGCCCTTCCGTGCCGTGGACAAGCATCGCGACGACCTTTTTCAGGTAGAAGCCTTCTTCTTCGGGCAAGCCGGTCTGCTGGATGAAGAACCGGCAGACGCCGACGACTATTACCTGCGGCTTCAGAAGGAGTTCCGCTACCTGCAGCGCAAGTTCGAACTGCCGCCGTCGTTGCCCGCCGGTCAGTGGCGTTTCCTCCGGCTCCGCCCGGGCAACTTCCCCCATGTGCGGCTGGCTCAACTGGCATGCCTGTATCATACGCACCGGTCGCTCTTCTCGCAAGTGATGGAAGCCGAGACGCCAGAAGCTGCCAAAAAGCTCCTTTCCACCGCAACTTCCGCTTACTGGGAGCAGCATTTCACCTTCCGCCGGACGTCGCCCAAGAAGGAGAAGCGGGTAGGCGGGAATGCCCTCAACCTGATGCTCATCAATACGGTCATTCCTTTCCTATATGCTTACGGTCTGCACAAGGCCGACGACGTGTTGTGCGACCGCGCCACCCGTTTCCTCGAGTCGCTTCGTGCCGAAAACAACTACATCACCCGCATGTGGGAGGGGGCGGGCCTGCCCGTTTCGACGGCGGCCGACTCGCAAGCCCTCATCCAGCTTCAGAAGGAGTATTGCGACCGGAAAGACTGCCTGCGCTGCCGTTTCGGCTACGAGTTTCTGAGGGGGAAGAAAACCGCTCGTCCTTCGTCCGATGCTATCGTCTGAAATACAGTGAGATACGTTGGCGCCTTTTCCCCGTTTGAGCCGTGCAAGTGTCGCTCGCGAGCCGTGCAAGTGTTTCTCGCGAGCCACACAAGTGTCTCTCGTGAGCCGTACAAGTGTCTCTCACGAGCCATACTTGTACCGTCTGAAAAGGGTATATCGAAAGGATACTCTCTTGAATGGAAGAGAGAGGCTGCGTCGAAATAAAAGTATCTGAAACTCTCCTCCTTCTGGAAGGAGGAGTACCCGAAGGGGGAGGTGGTAGGTGAAAACATAAAGTGTTAATATACAGCGTGTCGTAAAACCTACCACCCCGCCCGTTGGGCACCCCTCCTTCCAGAAGGAGGGGAGTCAGGTAACATAACTAAGTTTCGATACACCCTCTTTTCTGAAAAAAAGTAAACGAAAGACTCTTTCTATTCAATCTCTTTTCAATAAATTTGTCCCCGTGCTCCGTGCAGCGCTTTTTTCACATCTCTTCCTCCCTGGCCGGCGGAAGCTGTACGGAAGGCAGAGTGGGGAAGAGCACCGCAATAATCACTTAAATACATTGAACAATGAACCGTAACATTACCGACAAACTTCTGGCGCTGTTGCTGATGCTGGCTTTTCTGACCGCCTGTAGCGACGACGACACGCCAGGCGGGGACCCTGTTGTCACCAATCAGTATCTGACCGGAGTAACCGCTGAAAAGCATATCGCGAAAAGTGAAATCACCGATATGGTGATGGACTATGCCGCTTCGCAAGGCATCAACCTGCCCGAAATCCTGATAAGCGGGCTGCTGTGCGACGTCGATGTGGCCGCCATTACTTATACCACAACGGGTCCCGACGGAGCTTCCGTCACGGCATCGGGCGTGGTAGCCATGCCTGCGGGCACTACCTCGTATGACCATTTGCTGAGCATCCAGCACGGCACGCTCGACATGGAAGAAGCCCCTTCGCTGCAACTCTTCTATTACGAAATGATGCCCGTGGTGAGCGGGCACGTAGTCGTTATGGCCGATTACTTAGGATATGGAGCCAGCCAGACGCCCGACCGGCAGCATCCCTACCTGCATGCCCGGCTGACGGGAACTGCCTGCGCCGACATGATCGAGGCTGCCCGCGAATATCTGCGCTCCAAGTCCATTGCCGAGGAAAATGATGCCCTCGAACTGTTGGGCTACTCGCAAGGTGGACAGGCCACTGTGGCTACCCAGCTGGAATTAGAGAGCCGCGGATGGACCGGCCGTATCCGCAACGTCTGGGCCGGTGGCGGTCCTTACGACTTGGAGAACCTGTTGCAGGCTTTCCTCAACGACGACGGCATCCCCGCTGCCTATCCGCGCAGTGGCTATCTGCCTTACCTGATCCGGGGCATGGCTTACGGCGAAGGACTGACCGTGAGCGACGAGAATCTGTACGCTCCGGCAGTCATCGAAGAAGGGTTGAACAAGCTGTTCTCCACCCGTCCCCTGTCCGAGTGGCACGCGGCTTTGGGCACGGACATCACCCGTGTGCTGCATCCCGACTTCTTTGCCGCTCCCGATTTCAACGGCAATGCCGATGTGCAGGCCATCGTATCGGCGCTTCGCAAGAACTCGTTAGTCAACGCTTCCGCCTTGCCGCAGGCCACGGTCAACCTTTACCATTCGCCCCAAGACGACTTTGTGCCCTACAGCAACGTAGTCAGCGCCCACGCCCTTTGGACGAACTCCACGCTGACCGACCTCAGCATGCCCGGCCATGTGATGGGCGGCATGGAGTTCATGTTGCGCTACATGGGACTGTGGGAGATTGTGGGCCCGATGCTGGGTGCCCAATGACAGACGGAAATAATCTAAAAACTCATATCGACACGTTTACTTATCAAAGCATATTATGAAGGCAATCCGTTATGTATTTTGTCTGTGTGCAGTGCTGGTGCTTTCGGCATTCGAAGGCATGGCTGCCGACGAGGATTTCAGGACGTTCCTCCAGAAGTTTACGTCCAGCGCTTCTTTCCAGTATTCACGGGTCAAGTTTCCGTTGAAGTCGCCCATTGTCCTGCTGAAGGACGACGGAGAGACGGAGCAGACTTTCTCCTTCACGAAGGACAAGTGGCCGCTGCTCGACGCCGAGTCGCTGAAGGAGGGCCGGGTCGAGGAAGAAGAAGGTGGTGTTTACATTTCGCGCTTCACGGTCGATGAACCGACACACAAAGAGTTCGAAGCCGGTTACGAAGAGTCGGAACCTTCGCTGAAGCTGGTATTCGAGCTCTCCGGAGGCAAGTGGTACGTGACCGACTGCTACAACGACTGGTACAATGCCGACCTGCCCATCGACGAACTGGAAGAAACGGTGCGCACCATTCAGGAGGAAAACAAAGCCTTCGAAGAGCAGCATCCGTAACAAAATCGCCCTTTTCATCGCAATTTTGCCGGAAGTGGAAGCTTTTTGACCTCTTCCGTACGATTTATGCCCCCCTTTCTCGCGGAAGAGGGGTTTCTTTGTATGACGATACTAAAACCTTAAAGATATGCATTGGAAACTGTCATCTCCGTTATCGGTCAAGGGTTGCCTGAAGCAGGCGGCCGCCCTGTTACTCTGTATGCTTTGGATGCCGACGGGTGCGGCACAGGTGGTGAAGAACGAGCGTCTGCTCTCTTTCGAGGACGGAGCAGTACCCGCCTTCCTGACCACCGGCGAAGGTTCGAGTCTGAGCATCAGTGACGAACATTACAAAGACGGCCTTCACTGCCTTGCCTGGCAGTTCGAACCGGGAGCCGTGCTCAGCGTAAAGAAAGATCTGAAGTTCGAAAAGAAAGACCCTACGGGCAAGGATACCTACCTGTCGGCCTTCATCGTATGGGTATATAGCGAGCAGGCACAGGACAAGCAGTTGCGGTTCGAGTTCCTGAAGGACGGCAAACTCTGTACATCCTTCCCCTTCGGCATCAACTTCACCGGCTGGCGCGCCGCATGGGTGTGCTACGAACGCGACATGCAGGGCACGCCCGAAGAAGGCATGAACGAAGTACGCATCGTAGCTCCCGACGTGAAGGGAAAGCTGTACTTCGACCACATCGTCACGGCCAGCAAGGTAGATGCCCGCCAGCAGACGGCCGACGTACAGGTACCTTTTGTCAACAAAGGTACGACCAACCACTGGCTTGTCATCTACGAGCATTCCCTTTGGAAACCCGACATTGCCCTGACGCCCCTCAACGAGCAACAGAAGGCCGATATGCGACTGATGGAAAGCCGCTTCCGCGACATGCTCTATACGCCCGGCAAGCTGACCGACAAGGAAATGCAGGCTATCCGCAAGGCATACGACTTCTATCAGATTACTTATAAGAACGGCCGGGTAAGTGGTCTGCCCATCTTCATGGTGCGCCAGGCCGAGGCTTACGAGCGCATGATCCCCGGCTGGGACAAGGACATGTTCACCAAGCTGGGCATGGAGATGAACGCTTACTTCAACCTGATGAAGCGCATCGCCATTGCCTACCTGAATGCTAAGGACAATGCTTGGCGCGACGAGCTGCGGCAGAAGTTCCTGGCCATGTACGACCACATCACCGACCAGGGCGTGGCCTACGGCAGCTGTTGGGGAAATATCCACCACTACGGTTACAGCATGCGTGGTCTCTACGTGGCCTACTTCCTGATGAAAGACGTGCTGCGCGAGGCAGGCAAGCTGACCGAGGCCGAACGTACGCTGCGCTGGTATGCCATCACCAACGAGGTGTATCCGATGCCTACGGTGAACGGCATCGACATTGACACCTTCAACACCCAGACGCAAGGTCGCATTGCCAGCATCCTCATCATGGAAGACTCTCCCGAAAAGGTGCAATACCTGCGCTCCTTCTCCCGCTGGCTCGACTACGGCTGTCGTCCGGCCGACGGACTGGCCGGTTCGTTCAAGAGCGACGGCGCCTGCTTCCATCACCGCAACAACTATCCCGCCTATGCCGTGGGCGGACTGGACGGAGCTACCAACATGATCTATCTGCTGAGCGGCACGCAGTTCCGGGTGTCCGAGCTGGCGCACCGGACGGTGAAGAAAGTGCTGCTCACCATGCGTTTCTATTGCAACACCCGCCAGTGGGCGCTATCCATGTCGGGCCGCCATCCCAACGGCAAGGGGCAGCTGATCCCTGTTCAGTATGCCACGATGGCCCTGGCCGGCACGCCCGATGGCAAGCAGAAGTACGATGCCGACATGGCTGCCGCCTATCTGCGCCTGATGGAGTACAGCGGGCGGGTGAGCGACAGCGACCCTGATTACCTGCCTCGTACGTCGAGCAAGAAGGAACAGCAGCTGAAGCAGGAACTGGAAGCACAGGGCTTCCGCCCCGAAGCCGACCCTCAGGGAAACTTGGCTTTGGGTTACGGATGCGTCAGTGTGCAGCGGCGCGACAACTGGGCAGCCGTGGTACGCGGCCATTCGCGTTACCTCTGGGCAGCCGAGCACTACCTGGATGCCAACTTCTACGGTCGTTACTTAGCCCACGGCAGCATGCAGATACTGACTGGAAAGCCCGGTGAAATGGTGACCTTCACCACCAGTGGCTGGCAGGAAGCCGGTTTCGACTGGAACCGCATACCGGGTGCTACCAGCATTCACCTGCCTTTCGACCGGTTGCGTGCTCGTGTGCTGAACGTTGACGCCTACTCGGGTATGGAGGAGATGCTTTACTCCGACGAAGCCTTTGCCGGCGGACTGTCGCAAAGCGGTGAAAACGGCAATTTCGGTATGAAGCTGCACGAGCACGACAAGTACAACGGTTCTCTGCGTGCCCGCAAGTCCTATCATTTCTTAGGCGGCACCATCGTCTGCTTAGGTACGGACATCGAGAATACGAATACGGACGATCCGACGGAAACCACTGTCTTCCAGCTGGCAGCCACTACGCCCGAGTTCCGCAGCTACTGGGAGTCTTACCGGGACAACGGAAGCACGTATCTCGACCCCAACGGCGTCGGTTATTACCTGCCGCAGGCGACGATGAAATCGGCCCGATTTGAAAAGAACTTCCCGCAGACCACCGTTGGTGAACGCAGTGTCCAACCAACGACGGGCGACTGGGTATCGCTCGTCCTGCAGCACGGCAAGGCACCGAAGGGTGCATCCTACGAATATGCCGTTCTGCCGCGTACCGATGAAGCCGCACTGGAACGGTTTGCCCGCAAGCCGGACTATGAAGTGCTGCAGCAGGACCGTAATGCCCACATTGTGCGTACTGCCGACGGTCGTCTGACTTCCTATGTACTCTTCGAAACACCGCAGGCGCTGCCCAAGAAAGGAGTGGTGCAGGCGGCGGATACTTCCTGTCTGGTGATGGTGTGCCGTGCAGGCGATCAGCTGTTGCTCACTGTGGCTCAGCCCGACCTGGCGCTGTACAGCGGTCCCAGCGATGAGGCTTTCGACGAGCAGGGCAAGCGGATTGAACGCAGCATTTATTCCCGTCCGTGGATTGACAACAAAAGTCAGGAGATGCCGTTGACCATTACGCTGAGAGGTCGCTGGCAGGTGGAGGAGACTCCTTATTGCAAGGTCGTCTCGGCCGGGCGGAAGCAGACTGTACTCCGTTTTGCCTGCAAGGATGCCGCCAGCTTCGAGGTGAAACTGAAGAAACGGTAAGCCAGGCCGTCAGCCGTGCAACAGCCGGTTGACGGCTGTCTGATAAGTATCAAGGCGTGTGGCCTTGTGAATGGCTTTCCGGGCTTTGCGGTCGGCTTCGGGCAGAAGGTATTCCCAGACGGTTTTCATCTTGTTGAGCAGTTGCAGGTCGCCGCCTTGCAGCAGATTGCCGTACCGACTGAAGAGTTCGGCATGGAAGCGGCGCAGTTTTTCGCCCTTTTCATCGGCAGAAAGGGGCGCACCCTGTTTGTATTCGGCAGCTAAGGCCGGATTGGCCAGCAGGCCGCGGCCGATGACGATACCCGCCAGTCGGGGAAAGCGCAGGGCGACGGACCGGATGTCGGCCACGGTCAGCAGGTCGCCGTTGTAGAACAGCGGATGACGGCAACCGTTGTAGAAGGCTTCGAATGCCGCCAGGTCGGTACTGCCCTTGTACTGCTGCTTGCCCAAGCGTGGGTGCAGGATGATGTGCGACAGGGGAAGTTCGTTCAGCAGGGGGAGCAGTGCTAAGGATTCCTCCGGGTTCTCCCAGCCCAGGCGCATCTTGACGGAGAAGCGTATCTGCGGATAACGACTTACGGCAAACTCGAGCAACTGGCGTACTTCGTCGGGATAGGGAAGCATGCCCGAACCGTTGTGGCGTTTGGCCAGCAGAGGGAACGGGCAGCCCAGATTGATGTCGGCACACGTGAAGCCTTTTGCGATGAAAAGGGACATAATCTGCTCCAACCTCTCCGTGTCGGGGGCAATGAGTTGTGGCACAAGGGGAACATCGCGGTTGTTCTCGGGTTCGAGTTCGCGGATGTCCTTGCGGCGTATTTCGCCGTGCTCGACACGGACAAACGGGGTGTAGTATGTGTCGATACCGCCAAAGATGCGTGCGTGCGTCTGGCGATATACGGCGTCGGTATAGCCCTGCAACGGGGCGAAGTGGATGGGCAGAAGGTCTGGCATGTCGTTCGGTTCTTTTTAATTCTGCGGCAAAGATACAAATTTTGCGACACTCCGTCCGGCTGATTCCTGCTGGGGCATGTCGAAACTTACTTCAACGGGGCGGCCGTTGCGGACCAGGGTGATGCGTATGCTTGCCGGATTGGCCGACTCGCAATGCGGATTGGCTACGCTGAGTTTCTGCTTTCCTTCGTTCCACAGCAGGGCGCAGGGCGTGTCGGTACGTATCAGGTCGCCGTTGTCCAGCTTCAGTTCGCCGGGTTGGTAGAACAGGGCTTCGGTGATGCCCAATGTTTGGTGGAAGACGGCTTGTACGGTTTCACTGTTGGCCAGTATCTTTACGGGCAGTTGCTTGGCATAGCGGGCGGCAGCCGATGCGTCGGACAGTCCGGGCACTACGGCATAGGCATATTGACCGTTGCGGGGGCGTGTGCCGTGGTTGACGTTCAGACAGAACAGGGCAGTGTCGCAGGCTATCACGTATTGGGCGCCGCGTTGCAGGTTGAAGTAGCCTGTCTGTCCGTGAATCACCCAGTCGGCTTGCACGCGGGCGGTTTCTCCGGTCAGGGTCGATACCTTGCCTTTGCGGGCATAGAGCACTTCGCCGTCTCTGTTACACTGGTTCAGGGTGGTGAATACGTCGGCTTTGCCTTCGGGATTGCGGATGCCCGTACCCAGACAGATGTATTCCTTGTCGAAGTAGAACCAGGCTTTATGGGCCTGGAGGCCACGACGGTCGAGCAGCATGCCGCAGGCACCGTAGATGCTGTCGCTCACACCACCAGCATAGCTGTTGCCGTTGTTTCCGCCTTCGCCCCAGTCGGGGATGGGGAGGGGAGCATCGTCCTGCTCGGCGGTGATGCCGGGATACTGACGGTTGTTGAACTTGCGGAAGAAGTTGCGGTCGTATTCGCGTCCGGTGACGAAGAGGTAGTTGACACCGTTCGAGGCGTAGTAGTTGAAGTTGCCGTCACCGTTGCCGGCTTCGTTGCCCACGGTGCGGGTTGATGTCATGCGCGAGCTGGTCATGTATCCGGTGCGGCGGTGCACCATGTAGTCGAATCGCCAGAACATGCGGTTGCCCTCGAGCGAGTTTTCGCCAGCGATGCGGCGCAGGGCCTGTTCGGTGCGGGGCTTCATGTCGGGGGTGCTGAGGCGGCAGACGCGTTCGGCCAGTTGCCTGACGGCTTCGGAGTACTGGTTGGTGTGGATGTATCGTCCGGCATTGTTGGGGTCGTATTGTCGGTCGTAGAAGATCCATTGCACGCCTTCGACGAAGAGTTTTTCCAGTAGTTCGAGGCCGGGGCTCTGGTAGCGTGTGCCCTGGCAGAGCTCCAAGTAGTTGAGGACGGAGTTGACGAACTCTTTTCCGTAGCTGGTGAAGTAGAGCTGGCGTCCGCTGCCGCAGTGCTGGGCAAAGAGGTAGTCGGGCTGGATGCCTTCGACGGGCTGTATGGTGAGCAGATGGGTCATGCGTTGCTGGAAGTCGCGCATCTGCGCGTCGTTGCGCGTCAGTATGCTGGCGGCGAACGAGCCCATGATGATGTCGGCGGCATTGGCTCCGGTCATGTGGTTGGGGCGGGCGGTTTCGTAGCTCCAGCGCAGGTAGGCGATGCACTTGTCGAACAGGGTGGTGTCCTGTTCGATTTCGCGGCTCATCAGGATGATGCCGGTGGAGAGCTCCTTGGGATAGGGGATGTAGCGGTACCACCAGTTCTTGGCCTGATGGTCGGTGTCTATCCAGAAGTTGAGCGACTTCAGGTAGCTGTCGCGCAGCTGGTGGCTATGGTAGTAGGGGTTCTCGGGATGCTGGTAGGCCCGTGCCAGGGTGATGAGGCTTTGCACGTGCTTGCGCGGCGAGCCGTCGGTGGCGTGGTAGTCGATGCCCTCGAAGGCTCCTTCGGGCGTGAGTTGCTGCAGCAGCTTGTCGATGGACGTTTTCGAGGGGTTCTTGTCGAGGCTGCGTTCGTACAGGCGTTGGTAGATGGTCTGGAAGTCTGCGTCCTGCGCGGCGACGTCGAGGCCGGTTGCGGCCAGCAAGGCGGCGAGCAGAAGAAGGCTGAAGGTCTTGAGTTTCATGTTCGGTATGTTTTTAATGGTTGAATGCTTGTTCATTGGCCGCCAGCGGGCGTCGGAGTGTCCGGTTGCCGGAGGTTTTCGGCCGTTTTCCCTGTGATTTTTGCGGAAGGTGCCCGAGGTCGGAGTGCTGCTTACGGGCTGCACGGTGGCTGCACACAGGCTGCAGAGTTGCTGCATGCAGGTTGCAGAGTTGCTGCACGCAGGTTGCAGAGCTGCTGCAAACAGGTTTGCAGTAACGCTGCACACGGGTTTGCAGTGCGGCTGCAAACGGGTTGCAGTGACGCTGCACGCTTGTGTGCAGTGACATCGGGTCTGGTGTCGGCCCGTTTCGCCTCGGGTGTTTCCCGCTTTAACACCAAGCAGGGAGGAGCCTCCCGGTCCCTCCCTGGCAAGAATTGATTAAAGTCTGTTTTTGATTAAGGTCAGAAGTTTTGTGTTTCGCATTACGTTTTTTTCTTGTTTATCTGTTGGCCCGCGCTTCTGCCTGCCCGGTCGTCGGGCGTGTCCGGCTGAGTTCAGCGGGCTTTTCTTGTTTCTACTTGTGCAAATGTAGTCGGAAGTGCGCGAAACGACGTCCGTCAATAGTCCGCAAATGGTGCGAATTTGTACAATCCTTGTCCGATTGTCGCATTGGCGCCGCTTCGGGGCATGTATTTGCCCGGCGGGAAGCGGATTTTGCGGGCGCGGCTTGGCGGAAGTGTTCAGAATGTCAGCTGTGCCTGGTGCGTCTTGCCTCTATATACATTGTCGTCGGCAAAGGCATCGTACGTGAATGTCGCCCGACTGTTGTTCTTGTCGATGGTGACGGTCAGGCTGCGCAACTGGTGCGAGGGATCGGCAAAGTAGAGGTCGAGGCCGCCGGCGGCATTCGTTTGCAGCATGAGGGCGCAGGGGTTGTCGGCCGTCACCTTCATTCCGCCTGCCGTGATGCTGCCTTTCCGGTAGAACAGGGCCTGTACGGTTCCGGTGGTTGCGTCGCGCACGGCTTGCACGTCTTTCGTGTTGGCCACGATTTCGGTACCTTTCGTATCGTAGTCGCGCATCCGGCTTTCGCTGTCGATGCCGGGGACGATGATGTAGCTGTAGGTGGCGTCGGCGGGCGTTGTGCCGTGGTTCAGCCACAGGGTGCAGACGTCTTTGCTGACTTTGTCCTTGCTCTTGGTGTTGTTGATGTCGTACCAGCTTCCGCTGCGGCTTTCGGTCTTGAGGGATACTTTCTGCTTTTCGGGGAAGAAGTAGCCCACCTTGTCGTGCCAGATCCAGTCGATGGCTTCATCGGTGACCTGCGTCCCGACCGGGGCACTGTTCTGCTGGCCGTTGGCGGCATAAGTCACGTTCCCCCTGAGCAGGCACTGGTTGACGGTGGTGTTGACCTCTTCGGCCATCGCGGTCGTGATGCCGCTGCCCAAGCACACGATTCTGCCTCCGAGGAAGAACCAGGCTTTCCGGGCCGACAGGCTGACTCCGTGCGTGCCCGCCGACAGGCTGAAGCCCGACAGTCCTTCCTTCCCGGCCGACAGTCCGCCGCAGAAGTCCGATTCGCCGGCTTCTCCCCAGGCCTTTCCCAAGGGGATTTCCGACATTTGCGGATTGGTGACGCCCGGCACGCGGTTCCAGTCCCACACGGGGAAGATGTCGAGGTATTCGTCGCCTTCGGTAGCGATGTTCATGGAGCCGTCGCTCATGAAGAAGCCTTTCAGGTTCTCGCCGTTGCCGTTCTCGCACTTGCGGGTGCGCTTCGAGGCCATGCGTATGCCCACCGAACAATCCTTTCCCTGATACAGGCTCCAGTCGCCTATGTAGTAGTGGGTGAAGCTTTCGGCGGCCGAGCCGTAGCCGTCGCCCTTCAGGGTGCCCATGTGGCGGTCGTATTCGGACGTGTGTGCGGGGTCTATGTTCTTCATCTTTTCGAGGAGGTTGGCGAAGCTGCTGCAGTTCAGGGCACCGGGACGGCTGACGCTGCGGCCCACGATGTTGTAGAACTGCACGTGTCCGCGGATGCTTTTCATGTACGTGTCGTTGATGAACCTGTAGAGCACATTCAGCTGGTTGGGCGAAAGCTTGTAGTCGGTTCCGGCCGTGTATTCGGCCACTTTGGTCACTCCGTTCAGCATGACGGGGGCGTAGCCTCCGATGTAGAGCTGCGTCCCGTGCTGGAAGTAGGAGAGGTCGTACTGCACGCCTTCCTCGTTGGCCGACACATAGGCCAGTGGCATGAACGAATGGAGCACCGCTTTGTCTATCACGTCTTTGTCCTCCTGCAGACATCCTCTGTAGAGCCAGTGCAGGGCAATGTCGGTCTTGTTGGCTCCGGTCTGTTCGGCCGGGTCGCCTCCCGTCTGTTTCATGTATTGGAGGATGCTGCTTTCCAGCTCTGCCGGGAGGGTCGTTGCGCCGTAACGCATCAGTACGAGGATGGTGCCCATGTCCTGCGGAGCGGAAATCTGGTTCTCGTACCAGTTGTCGCAAACCGGATGTACGGTATTCCAGTAGGTCAGTGCCTGCACAATCTGGTTGTACAGGGTCGTGTCACCGCAATAGCGGTTTCCGGGCAGTACATAGGCCTGTGCCATCTGATACACACGGGTCAGGTGGGCTCCGGGTGTCCAGCTGAAGGAATGGTCGGAATAGTCGATGTCGGCAAAGGAGCCGTTTTCGCGTATCTGTTGCATCCATTTGGCGGCGTTTTTCTCGGCGTTGGTGGCGTTGGCGGGCAGGTTGGCCGTTTTGATCCGGCTCAGGATGGTCTGGCAGGTTGCCTTCAGGGCGTCGTCTTCCTGTCCCTTGCCGGGTTCGGGCATGGCGGGTTCTTCAACGGGCTGGCTGTCGCTGCAGGCTGCGGCGATGGGGGGGAATGCGGTCAGGGACAAGGCGATCCCCGACAGTCCGATCAGTTGTTTCAGTTTCATGATACTATGGTCTGTAAAGTTAGGGGTTTATGAGGAGGAAGTCCGGCTCGATGACGGGCAGCGGACGTCTGTTGCAGGGCAGGCTTTTGCCGCACCGGTCTTCGCTTCGCGAGGGCAGGGAAAGAAGCGGGCACCGGACAGGGGCGGCAGCTTTCGTGCAGCAGCAATGGAAAGAGAATAAAACGGGGCTTCTGCCTGAAAATACCTCGGACAGAAGCCCCGAACAGTTTTATAGATTTAGCAAGAATTCTCTTACTTCTTTTCTTTCAGCGAGAACTCGTCGAACCAGAATTCCAGGTCGGTAGCCGGCGTCTGGAGCTTGTACGAGTTCAGTCCGGGCGTACCCGAGGTATGCGGCTTCAGTACCAGCTTCAGCAGGATGTTCTCGGGGATGTCCAATGTGATGGAGTATTGCTTCCATTCGGTGCCGACAGTTTCCGAAGTCAGGCAGTACAAGTCGCCGCTGGCACCTTGTTCCACTTGCTTGATTACCGTTTCACCATTTTCCTTCACCAATGCTTTCCAGTATTTGTAGAGCAACTTCATGTCGTCCTGCGTTTCGCACAAGGCAAGGTTCACGGCCAATGGGGTAGAAGCCTGATTGCTCTTTGCCCAGAAGCTGAGCGTGTATTTGCCGGCCGGTACATTCTGGATACACATCGACATGTCGGTACTGTACCAGTTGTTCAACTTGCTGTTGCTGTACTTCAGCGAACGGCTGGTGTCGTCGGCACCGGTCGTGGTGTCGATGGTCAGGGCGGCAGTGTTGTGGTTCAGCACCCACCAGCGGTTGACAAAGTTCAGTGCATTTTCGTATTCGATGTCCGAACGCGGACCTACTTTGGGCTGCATCGAAGCATCCAGGTCGGTTTCGAATCCTCCGTTCACGACGTATTCGGCGCCCTCATCTACTGTGCCGCCTTCGCTGGGCGTACTTGCTTCTGCCGGTTTGTAGTAACGGATGTACTTCACGTTCATCTGCTTGGGGAAGATGGTATCGTCGATGCCCCATGTACCGCCCCATCCGCCACCGACGGCAATGTTCATGATGAGGTAGAATGGTTGGTCAAAGGGCCAGTAATCGATGCTCATGCCTTCTTCTTTCTCGGCCGTGCAAATCACTTCGTTGTCGAAGAGGACTTCGATTTTCTCTTCGTCCCACACCAATGAATAGAGGTGGTAGCCCGATTCCAGCGTAGGCGAGCTCGTGTTGCCCGACCACCGTTCGGCCAGTCCGTCGTTGGTGGCTTGCGTATGCAGGGTGGCGTAGATCGTCTGATGGTCGTCGGTGTTGCCCCATACGTACTCCATGATGTCTATTTCGGCATATTTGCCTTCGAGTGCATTGGTCGGTCTCATCCAGAGTGCGGGCCATACGCCACGTCCTGTCGGAATCTTGGCGGCGATGTCCAAACGTCCGTACTGGAAGTCCACTTTACCCTGGGTTGTCAGTTCGGCCGACGAATAGTCGAAGTGGTAGGGTTCGCCTGTCCACTTGTTGACGCCTTCGTGCGGGTCATTAAATGCTTCTATGATCAGGTCTCCGCCTTCTACCCGTGAGGTGCGGGGATCATCCTTCAGATAGTCTTGCGCTTCTTGGTTGCGCATGTAGCCTTCGTCGTACGACCAGTAGGCAGTGTTGGGACGTCCGTCCTGGTCAAATTCTTCCGACCATACCAATTCGTAGCCCTGGTAACCGGCCGTATCCAGACGCTCGTACAAAGGATATTTCACATCCTTCAAGGAGATTGATTCGTCCGCGCAGGAGGCGAGGCTTGCCAGCAAGCCTCCTCCTATCAACAGATTCATGAGTATTTTATTTGTCATTTCCTTCATATTCATTCGTTAAACATCTTGATTGGGAGTGTATCAATCGTTCCAGCCGGGATTCTGGGTCAGGTTGGGATTGATAAACGTTTCGTTCTGTGGAATGGGATACAGATACATCTTGTCGTCCCAGATACGGTTCTGTACCAGTTCGCGGGTGTAATTGAAGTTAGCACCGTTTTTGCGGATGTGAACTCCGTAAATCTGCTCTACTACGTTACCGATCTTCCAGCGGCGGATGTCCCAGAAACGGTGGTCTTCGAAGGCCAGTTCCACGCGGCGTTCGTGACGGACGGCTGTACGGAACGAGTTCTGGTCGCCTGCACCTTTCACATCGGGCATACCTGCAGCCTGACGTACCTGGTTCAAAGCCTGACGGGCGGAGAGGGTACAGTTGGCGTCGGTATAGTCGGGGCCTTGCCATTCGTTCAGCGCTTCGGCATAGTTCAGCAATACTTCGGCATAACGGTACGTGGGATAGTGGTGGCTCTTGCTGACCGTGTTCGGCGGTGTCAGTACCACGGTTTCGTTCATTAACTTCTTCAGGTAATAGCCGGTCAGAGTGGCACCGGTGATAGGTGCTCCGAAGCGGCCGCCTTCGTACGTGTCGATTTGGGTTTTCATGAACGTCATGCCGTTGGCAAGTACGGTGCGGTAGAAGCGCGGGTCGCGCGTCGGGTTGCCGTCCTTGTCGTAGTACATGTTCTGTACGTGCGTGGCGTTGTCCCAGTTGAAGGCGGTTCCGTCTTTCATTTCAAACTCGTCCACGAGATTCTGTGTCGGAGTGTTACCGCTGTTCGTGCCATTGGCAAAGCCGATGGGCAGGTTGCGGGTTTCGAAAGTCAGGCTGGCACTGGTACGCGTTTCGAAAATCAGCTGCGGCGACTTCAGTACGGCATCACCCAGGTTTGGATCGTATAAGGGATCTTCATCGATGGCGGGCAGCCGGTAGTAGTTCATCGCAATCACGTCGTGGGCAGCTTCGGCAGCGGCTTTCCAGGCGGCTGCGGCGTCGCCGGTGCAGAACAGCGGGCTTGCTGCATAGAGCAGGGCACGGGCACGGATGGCAAGGGCGGCACCCTTGGTCACACGGCCTGTTTCGCCGAAGAAGTCGTTATGGCTCAGCGGCAACTCGTCGGCTACGGATGCGCATTCGGTTGCTACAAAGTTCAGAATGTCGGTAGCCTTGGTTTTCGTTACGCTGTTGATTTGATCCAGTTCCATCGGTTCGGTAAGCAGGGGCACATCGCCGTAACGTTTCACTAACTCGAAGTAATAAAGGGCACGGAGCACTCTTACTTCGCGTAAGGACATGCGGGCTTTCTCGATGTTGTCCGGATAGTTGGAGTCCCACTTGTGGCGTTCCAGGTTCTCTTCGGAATAGTCGCGCAGGAACATGTTGATGTCATAAATCACGCTGTAGTAGTTGCTCCACTGGTCATCAATCAGGTTCAACGGGCTCCACACGTCGTTGTAGATGTCATATACGGCATTGTCTTCCCATGTATATACGGCATTGTCGGTAGCAGCCTCGCGCAGGGCACCGCCTATGTCGTCTCCGAAGTCTTTGGGCAGTGAGCGGTAAGCGGCATTGCCCAAGGCCAATACGTTGTCGAAATAGCCATAGGCTTCTTCCTGGGTCTTTCCCTGTGATTCGTCGAAGTCCAGGAAATCGCATCCTCCCAACGTAAGGGATGCGGCTATAATCAAAGCTAATTTTTTCATATTGCGTTCAGTCTTGTTTTTAGAAGTTAATGTTCACACCTACAAACACAGACATCAAGTCTGGATAGTTCACCGAGAGGTCTTCGCAGTTTAGGTACTTCACGTGGTCGAGCGAGAAGAGGTTGTTGCCGCGCAGATATATCTGGCATTGATCCATATTCAGGCTGCTGATCCATTTCTTCGGCAGGTTGTAATAGATGTTGAGGTTGCGCAGCTTGAAGAATGCGCCGTTCTCCAACCATTCCGTACTGCTGCGGAAGTTGTTGGCATTGTCCAGCGTGGTCAGACGCGGTGCGGTGGCCACACCTTTGGTGTCTTCGGTCCAGCGTACGCGGTCTTCTATATACCATTTGCTGATGTTGCTGTTGTTGTTGCGCAACGGCCAATATACGGACTGGGTGTTCAGCATGCGGCTGTATTGTCCGACTCCCTGGAACACGGCATCCACACCGAAACCTTTGTATTCGAAGCCTAAATTGATGCCGTAGTAGATGCCCGGTATGGTGGAAGAATGGCCAATGGCTACTTCATCGTACGAGTCAATCTTGCCGTCGCCGTTCTGGTCCTTGTATTTGACGTCGCCCGGGCGGACAGAAGAGAACATCTGTTTGGGGCTGTTGGCTATGTCTGTTTCGTCGCGGAAGTAACCGATGGCTTCCAGTCCGTAGAGCTGGCCGATGCGGTCGCCCTTCTTGTACAGGTAGTCGTAAGGTTTGTAGCCTTCGCCGTTCTCGTCGATGCAGGTGCGCAGGTACGAGAAGGTTCCGCCTACGTAGTACTTGAAGTTCTCGCCTACCTTGTCTTCCCAGTTCAGGCCCAAATCCAGACCTTTGGTATTGGTGGCTCCCATGTTCAGTTGGGGAATGCCGGTACCGATGACGCTCGAGTACAGGTTGGTGGCAGCAATCAGCGTGTTTGTACGCTTGTCGTAGAAGGCGTCGGCCGTCAGAGACAGGCGGTTGAACAATCGCATGTCGATGCCGAAGTTGTACTTGTCGGCCAATTCGATGTCTAAGTTGGTTACGGCCAGGTTGCCGGCGTGCAGACCGCCGAAGCCGGCCGGGGTATCCTTGAAGAGACCGCCGTTGCAGCTTACCCAATAGCGTTCGTCAAGGTCGTAGGCAATGTCGTCGTTGCCGGAGCGTCCCCACGATGCGCGAATCTTGAAATAGTCGATCACGTTACTGGTCTTTTTCCAGAATGCTTCGTTCGAGAGTACCCATGCAGCTGATATGGCGGGATAAGTACGGAACTTGTCGCCATCGCTCAGTACGCTTGTACCGCTGCGGTTCACCACTACATCTACCAGGTAACGGTTGTCGTAGTTGTAGCCGCCGGTGAAGATGACAGACTGGCGCTTGTGGCTGTTGTTGCGTCCCAGCGGGGTATAAGATTCCTGACGGTACATCAGGGTTCCGTTGACAGCATGGCGGCCGAAGGCACGGTCGTAGCCAACCCGTCCGTCGATGACCAAGCGCATGAACTGACTGTTCAGTCCGCCGTTGGAAATGGAGAGGGCTTTCTCTTCACCACCTACGTTGCGAAGGATTTCGTATTCGCCCAATACGGCACCGGGGATGACCGTCAGTGCTTCGTATTCGTATTCCTGTGTACCGGTTTCCTGATAGACGGCACTGTTGTCGTACGAGATGCCGACTTCGGCCTTTAAGCCTTTGGTCACTAACGACAGGTCTTGATAGATGCGCAAATCGGACTGCAGCATACGTTCGTCGGTGCGGAAGTAACCGTTTTCCGCGATCTCGGCGATGGGGTTCACTTTGAAGATGTTGTTGCTGCCCCAATAGCCATTGGTAGTGCGGATGGGGAATGCGCCCGACGGTACGTTGAACAGGTTGCTGAAGATGTTGCTCTCTGATTCGCGCGGACTGTTGTTCTCGTGCAGCAAGCCAAACATGTTCAGTGCTACGCGGGTATAGTCGGTCACGTCGATATCCAGATTCATGCGGGCGTCGAGGCGGTACTTCTTATACTGGGCGTCGTAACGTCCTGTTGAGTTTACCAGATCCGTGTTCAGGATGCCCTGGTCGTTCTTGTAGTTGATAGCAGCATAGTAACGAACACGCTTTCCACCTCCACGGAAAGAGAGGTTGAGCTGGTGGTTGGTGGTATAGTCGCGTAAGGCTGTTCCCATCCAGTCTGAATTGGGGAATGCATCCGGGTTGGAACCGTTGCGGAATGCTTCAAAGGCCGTAGCGTCGTACTCCAGCGACAAGCCGTCGTAATAGAGGGCTTCGTTGCGCAGTTGTGCATATGTAGCGCCATCTACAAATTCGGGCTGGTTGATGGGTAAGCCCATGCCGTATGTATAGTTCACATCGATATCGCGTTGGTTGTACTGTCCGCGTTTGGTGGTCACTACTACTACGCCGTTGGCTCCGCGTGTGCCCCACAGGGCTGTAGCCGCACCGTCTTTCAGCACGGAGATGCTTTCTACTTCGAGCATGTTGAGGTAGTCCAGCGTGCGGGGAATGCCGTCCACGACGATGAGCGGTGTCTGCGACGACTGTGAACCGCCACCGCGTACCATCAGTGTGGCACCTTCGGACCAACCCGTGTTTTGTTTCACAATCAGGCCCGGCAACATGCCATACAGCGAGTTTCCTACGTTGAAGGTCGAGTTATTGGATATCTTCTCGCCCGACAGGGTGGATACGGCCTGTGTCTGTTCGCGGGTGCTTTGCAATTTGCTGCGGTTTTCGGTATAGATGTCGAGGTCTTCCAGACAGATTTCCAGTGATTCGCCCTTAATCCATACCCGTTTCTTCTGGCTGTCGGCATACACCACTTCGATGTACTCGCCCGGGTTGGCATTCAGGGTAAACATGCCTTCCTGGTCGGTGATGGATCTTTCGGCAGGATGGCCTACGGCTGTCACCAAGGCACCCAGTACAGGTTCGCCTTGGGCATCTTTTACTACGCCCGTAATTTTCTGTTGCGCCATCGCCGAAGCCGAGAACAGGCAGGCGAGCGCCAATACGGAAATATATTTCTTTTTCATGTTTACAAAATTCTTTAGTTAAATCCTTTCCTTATTCCCAGCCCGGGTTCTGAACCAGACCGTACTTCTTGTTGATTTCATCCAAAGGAATGGGGCACAGATAGTATTTATCATCCCACTTTTCTATCCATACATGCGGATTGGGTGACTCTTCTTTTAACTCGTATCTGAAGTTCACGTAATTGCCGTTGACTTTCTCTCCTTCGGGATACGTACGCAGACGGTATATCTTGCGTGCCTTCAGGTAGTCGCTGTGTTTCCAGCGGTTGATGTCGTAATAACGTACTTCTTCCCAACCAAATTCCAAGGCACGTTCGCGAAGGATGGCTTCGCGCAGGGCTACGCCCGGAGCTGCGGTCTCTTTGGTAACGTGGGGCATCTGTACGCGGTCGCGGAGCAGATTGATATAATCGTAGGCATCGCGTCCGAATTCGTCCTTCTGTTCGGCTTTGCCCAATTCGTTCATGGCTTCGGCAATGTTCAGATAGACTTCGGGCAGACGAAGCAGACAGCAGTTATAGAACTTGTTCTGCAGTTCGTTCAGGTGGTCCTGATAGTACTTACGAATACCGATACCAAAGTATCCTAAACCGGCCCAGCGCCAGTTTTGTCCGCCACCCATGTCTTGCGGCTGTTCGCGGCCTCCGGAATAGATTTCGGCCTTGCGTCCCCAGAACTTGTCGCCGGTGACGATGAGCGTTTCGTACAGACGGGGGTCGCGGGTCATCTCGAAATCTTCTGTAAAGAACGGATGGGCGCGGTGTTCGGGGTTATCCCAGCTGAAGTCGCTACCGTCTCTCATGGGGAACATGTCGCAGTACCACATGGTCGGGTCGCCTGTACCGTAACGGGTTTGCGTGACGTTGTAGGCGTTCAGGTCCCATTTTATGTAGCGGTGGCTGCTGATCAGCGTCTCGTGGTTGTAGCGGTCGAAGTAGCCGGAGCAGAAGCTTTTACGCGGGTCTCCGTTATCGACCAGTTTATATACGTTGCCGTTTTTGGCGTTCTCGCGCAGGAAGGCCAGTCCGGCGTCCAATGCGTCCTGCCAGCGGCTTTGCTGATAGTCGCCCCACCAGGAGCCGATTTTAAATCTTCATATTTTTCTATCTCTTTGATTTTCAGAACTT